>Ga0209804_1000124_pt1 | contig 66279 bp, 59 predicted proteins | sample GraSoiAngelo_139_FD_185896 | JGI IMG/M metagenome (GOLD analysis project Ga0209804, IMG submission 185896) | Grasslands soil microbial communities from the Angelo Coastal Reserve, California, USA - 14_0929_12_20cm (SPAdes) (version 2) | ecosystem: Environmental > Terrestrial > Soil > Grasslands ... | reverse complement strand
CGCAGCAATCAAGGGGTTAGGTCTTCACTACAACGCGTTGCGGGAAAAGTGCTACTGAAAAGCAAATACTTATCGGCAGGAAACCGCCAAAGATCCGTAAAATCAACCCTCGGTTGTCAAAGTCGGGCTAAGCGCCTCGGAATGACAAGACCTTCCCTTTGACCGCTACCCAGCCCGCGCCGAATGCCACCGCTTCGATAAAATAGCGCCTCCGACTCCGGAGCCGATTTGATGACCACCAATTCATCCAACCCGCTCTACCGCTGCGCCGGCCCCAACTGTGGAATAGTCAAGAAAGCAACCGACCGATGGTGGCTGATGTGGACGTCCATCGAGCAGTTCAAAGCTCCTGTCCTTTATCTCGCGCCCTGGAACGAAGAACTCGCGCAGGCAGAAGGCACCCTGCACGTCTGTGGAGAACGTTGCGCGCAGAAGCTGCAGTCTCAGTTCATGGGAAATGTACGAGATAACCGGGTGAAGCGAGTAGGGCGCTAGAGCTAGAGAATGAACGGAATTGTGAGCCCGAGAGCTTCATTGCGTCAAGCCTGAAGGACCGGCAGTTATTGCACTACCTTCAAGTACTGACTCTGTACGAAACCCATAATTTTGCCGTATTTGGGCTGAGCCGTGTCTTGGTGCAATACGGCATACCACACTGCGTCACCCGACAAGATCCTGACGTTATCAGCCCATTTTGGCGTCACGAGCCAATCCATGTACTGGGCAATTTCTTCAGGTCCTACGGTGGCTGCTGTAAGGCGGCACAAACCTCCCACGCCTAGTTCACTGTCCGTAACTATGCGGTGATCGTCAGTAAACAGATAGGTGATCGCCTTCGTCTGTTTATCCCAGGCGATCGTAAACAGCTTGTCGTCGATCATAACCGAAGTACAGGGATCATGGCGGTTGACTTCTGTGGGGCACTGCTCAGAACGAGTTCTTGCCTTCCACACGTACGATGGAACCTGCGAGCCAAGCTTAGGCACGTATCGCTCTTGGGCTTCCGTTTGGGGTGCGCACAGGACCAATACGAAGAGGCAAAGGAACAGGCAGGCTTCGGTTGGACGCTTCATGGCATACATTCTTCCATCTGCGAATTCTACGCCGAGTGTCAGTACTACTCGCCGTGACTTTCGTCCCGACACGAAAAATTGTCGAAATGTCGCCTCCTCACCAACGATCAGGGGACAGATCTTGTGAGACTGGAAGCCCGGATCATCAACGGATCCTCCGGCATGAAACCAATTTGAGCTCACGCCGCATCCTACTCACTTTCGCGATCTATACTGTACTGTCGTCGTAGCTTTGCTGCATTCGTCGGAGGGTTCTATGCGCTCTCTGCTCACGTTCTTATTGTTATCCGGTTTGGCATTCTCGCAAGCCAAGCCAGTTTCGTCAGAACCTGCCCGCCCCGGTGAATCCAAAGACAGCACCGAGAACACGCTGACTATCCCCGCCGGCAGCAGGATTCCAGTTGCGCTGAAGCACGCCATCTCTACCAAAAGCGCCCGCGAAGGTGATGCGGTCTATGCGGCCACTACGTTCCCATTCGTTCTAAACGAGAAAGTGCTAGTCCCGGCGGGGACCTATGTACAGGGTCGTATCAGTCACGTGCAGAAGGCCGGGCGGGTCAAGGGCAGGGCGGAAGTCCTCATCCATTTCACCACCCTGATCTATCCCAGCGGGTACACCGTCATGCTCCCGGGCGCAGTCGAGAACGTTCCCGGGGCAGAGAAGACTTCGATCAAAGATAAAGAAGGCACGATTCGCCAGGACAGCGATGCTGGCAGGAAGGTCGGCACGGTAGCCAGCACGGGTGCGACTGGCGCCGTCGTTGGAGGGCTGAGCCACGGCGGCAAGGGCGCGCTGATTGGCGCGGGCGTCGGAGGAGCCGCCGGTACCGCTATTGCGTTGTTGACGCGCAACACCGACGTTCGCCTGGATGCGGGTACCACGTTGGAGATGGTCATCCAGCGGCCGATTCCGCTGGATGCAGCCCGGGTGAGATAACTTGAATTTCCGATTGTCGATTTTCGATTGATGATTGGAAAACCCCGACCAAACGCTTGTCAATCAAAAATCGACAATCAGAGAAAATGCATATGACAGTGTGGCGCGTGCGCCCTCGGCCACTTGGCTCACGACATTCAGGCGCGGACAAGAGTGTCCGCGCCACACACAAGCCGTGAGCACCTGGGAAATCACTTCAGCGTGAACATCGCATTTACGTGTGCCGTCACTTGGACGTTCTGCGGACTGAACTCCGCCGTCGGTGCGGGCGCCTCCGCCTGAGCCCGCATGGCATTCATTGGCTGCGCGGCCAGCGGAGTCATCATGCGAATCTGTTCAAAGGTATCCACCGACGCGTAAGAGAGCTCTCCTAATACCCGCCCACCCGCTCCCGCCACCGCACCGGCATTCTCCCGGGCGTGACGATAAGCATCCTCCACCGCCTTAACCTTCGCAGCATCTATATCTTCCAGTGAATAGCTTATGGACTGGTTCTCGGTGACATCGGTATCGGCTAGCTGCTGAACAATGGGCGCAATTTTCGAGAAATCTTTCAGCTTCAGTGAGACCGCAGAATTCACCCGGTAGGCGACCAACTTTCGTTTAGCAGTTCTCCAGTCGTAGACCGGCTGCAAGGAGAAGAACCCGATCTCTGCCGTCTTGGGATCGATGCCATTGGAACGCAGAATCTGTCGAATCTGTTCCGCATTCTTCGACGCCCGATCGTAAGCCGCCCTGGCGGAATCTTCCTGGGCGGAGATGTTGAACTGTAGGCGCGCCGTGTCGGGCGGCGCCTCGAACTTGCCGTCCGCGCCCACAAACACAGTGTTGGGCTGCGCCGCGATCGTGGGACGCTCCTGCGAATAACCTGCCATCGCGGCGAACAGTATGGTCAAGATTGCAACGCCGTTCTTCATGGAATCTCCGTTCCAGTAAGACGTTATACGCTTGTTTCCATCCACTAAAAAGAACGCGCGAGAACACGGGACTTGCGCGGGTTGCAGATCAGACGAAAAATCTGGAATTTCTTGCGCCCCGCTGGGGCTTGACGGTTTTTTGGTTTGTTATCCCACGGCTTACGCCATGGGCTTTATTCTTGCGCCGCTTCGCGGCTCCATTTGAAGGCTCAATCCTTCGACGGACTAGAAAAGAATCCTCCTCAAAAGACAAAGGCACGGGACCCAACCCGTGCCTTCATCTTCGTCGTGAGGCCGGACCATGCGACGAGGGATCCGGCCTGCGCAAAAATTCGTCCCCGGCAGGTCAAAGACCCGCCGCCACCGTCGGGCCTCGATACGATCTAGCGAGGGACCTGCAGAGGATGATCGAGACGCACTTCCAGAACCGTATTCTTTTCGAGGCGCAGATTGCGCTGCGTCAGGACGCCTGTCAGCGCTCCCAGGCCAGCGCCCGCACCGGCACCGATGCCGGCGCCCTTGCCGCCTCCGGCTGCCGCTCCGGCGACGGCGCCCAGTCCTGCGCCAACGGCTGCGGTTTCGATCATGCGGCGCTTGTCCGCGCCTTTGCGTTCAATTTCCCCTTCAGCATTTGGCTGTTTGGCTGCGTGCTCACCCGGAACGCCGGTTACCGTGGCCACCAGTGGCATCTTGCCATGCCCGGTATCGATCTGATCGAAACTCAGGAGCATGCGCGCGTGCAGTCCTTGCTCCACAGACGAAACATGTCCCCAGATTTTCTTGCCACGGGGAATGGTCGTGCCATTGGGAGCGACCAGATCCTCGGCCAGCTTGGCGCTGAAATGCTGGCCCTGCTTGGCGTTACTCGTATCCAGCTTGTCATTGAGGCGGATCAGGAAAGTCTGCCCTTCGGGAATTGCATTGGGTGCCGGAGGAGGCGCAGTGCCTCGACCCTCAGCCGCCAGGGGCAAGCCCGCCAGCAGCATTACGGCGACACATAAGCACGCGCGAGAACCAAGCCTCGTCATACCAAGTCCTCAATCGGAAGGAATCACTTGCCCTAGGTTGGATGTGCGCGAAGAGGAAATTGGCTGCCTACGAATTACCTATCCATATCAGGTAGATAGATGACTAGCTCTTCGCCACCGCCGAGAAGGTGAAGCGATGGCTCTGGGAGTCAATCTCTTTCTTGAGGTCCTCGAAGATGCTGTCGGGCATGCCACGGTAGAAGTCCACAACCTCGGGGTCGAACTGGCTGCCGGTGCAGCGATAGATTTCCTGGCGGGCGGCGGGAAAGGTCTGTGCGGCACGATACGGACGATCCGAGGTAATAGCATCCAGCGTGTCTGCGATCGAGAAAATCCGCGCTCCTAACGGTATTTCTCTGCCCTTAAGCCCGCGCGGATAGCCGCTTCCATTGTAATGTTCCTGGTGGGAGTAGACGATCTCGCAGGCTTCACCGAGAAAAGAAACTCTCTTGAGCAGCTGGTACCCACGATAACAATGCTCGCGCATGATCGCGATTTCTTCCTCGTTGAGTTTGCCGGGCTTACGCAGAATGGCATCGGGAATAGCCATTTTCCCGAGGTCATGGAGAAACGCGCCGCGGGCGATCACGCGAATCTGATCGGCCGGCAATCCCATGGCCCTTGCGATAGCGATGGTAAAAGCCGTGACTCGTTTCGAGTGACCTTCGGTCTCGGCGTCTTTCATGTCGAGCGCATCGCCTAAGACTTCGAGGGTTGTGTCGTACGAGCGCTCCAGATTGCCCATCGCCTTCCGTAATTGATCGGTACGGTTGGCCACCAGTGCCTCCAGGTTGGTCTGGTAAGCACGGTTTTCCATCCTGAGTCGCCGATTCTCCAGCGCCCGGCGCACGGTCGCTAATAGCTGTTCGCGCTCGAAGGGCTTCAGTAGATAGTCATACGCGCCATCTCGAATAGCTTGCAGGGCAACGGAAATATCGTGCACAGCGGTGACCATGACCACCGGCAGGTCCGGATACCTCTCCTTGATGCGCTCCAGAAGGGTGCTGCCGTCCATTTCGGGCATCATCAAGTCCGACAGCATGAGCTCGAATTCCTCGCCGGAATTCAGCAGCGCCAGGGCCTCCAATCCGGAGGCCGCCTGTCGGCATTCATAGCGGGCAGAACGGAGCATGGAGGCAACTATTTCGCGGATAGCCTCTTCGTCATCAACTACCAGGATTCGGTCGGCTGGCATGGAGTAGCCTCAGTTTACCCCAGTTTTGCCCGTTTTCGTCCTTTATTGCGGGGTAACCACCGTAACCATCGGCCTGCCGAAAAGTCACCGTTAGGCGGGGCAAGCGTGTTATTTAGGAATTCGGTACCTTCGTGTCGACAGCGAACATGAACCCTTTGCTCAGCCTTTGGAGCCTTGCCGGAGCGGCTATCCTCAAGCTGAACCCGCTGGAATCGGCGGCCCTGATCATGCTGGCCGCCAGCCTGGTCGTCTTCCGCACGTTCAGCGAGCGCTATCTGCTGATCTGGATCCTTGGCTGGATGGTTTATCTGATTTCTCGCATGCCCTTGGCCTCCTGGGACCCGCAATATGGGCCGGCGATCGCGGAAGGCACTTTTGTACTTGCCGTTTGCGTATTTGCAGGGGCCGTCTTCTGTTACACCCGAGCTAAGAACCTATTCGTGCCCTTGCTGTTTATGTCGGTTGCGCTCGTCGGGTACGCCGTGGCTCGACCCCTGTTGTGGCCGGATTCTGTGCCCTTGCGCATGGCTTTGGAAGTGGCCTATCGGCTCGTAGCCGTCACCGCCGCAATTGAGTTGATTAAAGTTCGCTGGGGACGCTGGGAAATTGGCCCCTGGCTGATGAGCCTGAGCCTGCTGGCCTTGAACCTCGATTGGCCCGCGCTGATACATCTGCCCATGGCCGTGAGCGTGATTTCCGACCTGCTGCTGGGTTTGAGCATGCTCCTGGTGGTGTTCGATGATTCCCGCGCGCGGACCCGGCGCTTAGGTGTGGTCAATGCCCTGACCACCAGCATCGCCCGTGCCACCCAATCCGGCCCCATGCTGCTGACCGCGCTGGAAGAGCTCAAGAAGCTCATGAAGGCCCGTGCCGCCTGGTTCCGGCTGCAGCAGGAGGACGACCGGCTAGTCGTTGTTCAGCAGATCGGTCTTTCGCCAGATTTCATGATGGCCCGTGGCTCAATTGCGACTGATGACAGATTGCGCGCAATCATTCAGGACGGGAAAGCCGCTGTTATCAAAACAAAGAGCGCCGATCCTGACCTTCAAGCCTCTCTGCAAAACGAGAAATTTCATCACGTCGTGATGCTGCCGGTGCGCGGCAAGAAATCGGTCATCGGAGTCCTCGCCCTGGGCAGTCGTCATTGGCGCTCCTACACTCCGGAAGACCTGGAATTCCTGCAAACCAGCGCCAACCAGCTGGGCATCGCCGTCGAGAACGTCCGCCTCATGGAGCAGGTGCTGCGTTCGCAGCGGCAGTGGATCAACACCTTTGATTCCATCCAAGACCTCATCCTGGTGCACGACGCCGACTTCAAGATCATGAAGGTGAACCAGGCGCTGGTCGGACGGCTCAACCTGGCGCCGGCTGCGGTGGTGGGCAGTCCATGCGAGACCGTTCTGTCGAAGACCTACGAGCAGTGGAAAGGCTGTCCGTACTGCTCGCGCGGGGAGGTTGATTTCGTCGAGGGGGCCGATCCCTGCTTCGGTGGCTATTCGCTGGTTTCGACATCTTCCTATACCGACCACAACAGCAAGCAGAAGGGCACGATCCACGTTATCCGCGACACAACGGAGCGCCGCGCCGCGGAAGAGAAATATCGTCTGCTCTTCGAGCAGGTTCAGGAAGGCGTTTTCGTCGCCACCCCCAACGGCCACCTGGTGGACTGCAATGACGCTTTCGCCCACATGCTCGGCTACAGCCGCCGCGACGAGTTAATGTCTCTCAATCTGGAGACAGAGCTTTACGCCTCTCCGGAGCAGCGCGAACTGTTCCGCCGCGAGGTGGAAAAGCACAATTACGTGCGAAATTTCGAAGTCACCATGCGGCGGAAGGATGGCAGCTTGCTGAATGCGATGGAGAGCAGTTTTGCCAGCCGAAATGCCGCCGGCAAGATCGACCGCTACCAGGGCTTCTTGCTCGACATGACCGAGAAGAAGCGTACTGACGAGGAAATTCGCCGGCGCAACCGCGAGCTGAATGCCCTCAACGCGATGGCGGTGATTGCCACCCAGTCTTTCGACTTGGATGAAATCCTGAATCTGACCCTTCGCCAGGTAGTCACGCTTTTTGGCGCGGAGACCGGTTCGGTTTACCTCTCCGACGTGGATAACACGACCTTGCGCCGCCGGGCAGGGTGGGGCCAGCGCACGGGCGATCGTCAAAAGTTTTCTGAAGTTTCGCTGCCCGGAGGTTTTGGTGAGCTGGTGATGCGCTCGCGCACCGAAGTCATCACCCACGAATTCTTGCCGCACCTGCCGCCGCTGGTGGCGGAATTCGTCCAGGCTGACGGTCTGCATTCCTGGATCTGGGTCCTGCTGTGGAGCAAAGATTTCCCTATCGGCGTACTCGGTATTAGTTGCCGTGAAGCCCGCACATTCTCCAGTAATGATGAGAACCTGCTGGTTGCCATCGGCCGCCAATTGGCCACGACCATCGAGAAAGTGCGCCTGTATGAGGAAACCTGCCGCGCTTACGACGATCTGCGTAAGACTCAGGAACAACTGCTGCAAAGCGAGAAGATGTCAGCGGTGGGACAATTGATTTCCGGAGTCGCGCACGAACTAAATAATCCTCTTACGGCAATCCTCGGCTATGCCCAGTTGCTGGAGAGTGAGGGCCTTCAGGAGCGCGCCCAGGACTATGTCCGCAAGGTCTTCAAGCAGGCGCAGCGCACCCATCGTGTGGTGCAAAACCTGCTGTCGTTTGCCCGCCAGCGTAAGTCGGAAAAGCAGGCCGTCGATCTGCGAAGAGTATTGGAAGAAACGCTTACGTTGCGCGAATACGACCTCAAGATCAGCAACATCGCAATCGAGCGCGAGATCGATCCTAACACTCCCCACGCCGATGCGGACCCGCACCAGTTGGAACAGGTTTTCCTGAACATCATCAACAACGCCCTCGACGCCATGTTGGAAAATAGCCAGGGCGGAACGCTGAAAGTGAAAGTCCATCGGAAAGACAAATTTGTATGCATCGAGTTCCACGATAGTGGGCCGGGGATCCAGGACCCAAAGCGCATTTTCGATCCCTTCTACACCACCAAGAGCGTCGGGAAGGGAACTGGCCTCGGTCTGAGCATCTGCTATGGCATCGTGAAGGAGCACGGGGGCGACATCCTAGCCCGTAACCGTGCAGAAGGCGGCGCGGTCCTCGAAGTGCGAATCCCCGTTGCGAGCCAGGGGGCAGCCGCCGAGAAGGAAGTTGTCGTCCCCAAGCGAGAGGTAGTGATCGAAGGCTATCTCCTGCTGGCGGAGGAAGAAGAAGCGGTGCTGGACTTCGAACGCGATGTCCTGGTTGGCGCTGGCGCTCGAGTCGCCACAGTAACGAACAGCGAGGCCATGAAAGAGCGTCTGCTGGCCGACAAATTCGATGCGCTGATCACCAGCGGCACGCAGGCAAGCTGGAGCGCGCGAGAGATGTATGAATGGCTGAAGGAAAAATGTCCCGGCATGGAAAACCGGGTGCTATTCACCTTCTCGACCGCTATGGACCTGGATATGCGCGGCTTCTTACAATCGAATGACCTCCCGTTCCTAGTGAAACCCTTTGAAGTTGCTGATTTCATAACCGCCGCACGCAGCCTGTTGCAGAAGACCCAGGCCGCCGCAGCCGCTGGTACCTAAGCACGACACCCTGGAGATGTCGTCATCCTGAGCCGGGCACGCAGCGCTCAATCCCCGAGCTTCACAATTCATCCCGCACACTCCGTGCCAGTTCACGCAACGCAGTTTCGTTTCGCCGATACCACATCCACTGTCCCTCCTTTCTGGCCTCCACCAAGCCCGCCTTCTTCAAAATGGCCATGTGATGAGAGATCGTCGGCTGCGAGAGGCGCACCCGCTGCTCGATGTCGCAGGCGCAGAGCCCCACTTCCTTGCCAATAGAACACATGCCCTTCTCCTTGAGAGCCTGCAGAATGCGACGACGGGTCGGATCAGCGATAGCGTGCAGCATGCGGTCGATTTTCCCTTCCATGTTGTCCATCAGGAACGAAGAAATAACGGATTCATCGACGCATGTCAATGTTGGGTTGAAGGTCTATTTGCATTTGGGTGGCGCAGCGCTTTTGTGCGTGAGAACTGTCGCCCTGCGGGGCTTGACCCGTTCTTGTCAGTTAACCCAGCGCTGACGCGCTGGGCTAACGTATTCCGCCCGCTTTGCGGGCTGAATTCTCGTCATCTGCACTACTCCTTCTCACCAAGCGAGTTCTCGCGCTAACGCTTCGGCGCTGCATTATTAGCTCTTCTCATGTATTGTCATTCTCAGCGGCGGGAGCCGCGAGGGATCAGCATCCCCATGCTTTTCGAAGGCAACGAGCGCCGCGAACGGGAAAAGTTAAAGAAGTCGCAAGGCCTTCTCCCACCCGGACAGTCCCTCACTCTGAAGTGGCCCGTGCTCCACTACGGTTCGGTCCCGCATTTCGATCCAAACACCTGGGAGTTCCGCATCTATGGCCAACTGGAAGAGCCGTTGCGCTGGACATGGGAGGAGTTCAATAGTCTTCCCAGAGTGCAACGTACTAGCGACTTCCACTGCGTGACCCGCTGGAGCCGCTTTGACAACCAATGGGAGGGTGTAGCTTTTCGCGAGGTGTTGCGGCTCATGAGACTCAAGCCGGGCGCGGCTTACGTGTTGGTCCATGCCGAGCAGGGATTCACAGCCAACATTCCGCTGCCGGATCTCGACAGAGAGGAAGTGCTGTTTGCCACACATCATGACGGCCAGCCGCTCTCTCCCGAGCATGGCTACCCTGTGCGCTTGATTGTGCCCCACCTATATGCGTGGAAATCGGTGAAATGGGTGCGGAGCCTGGAGTTCCTGGACCACGAGGTTGCGGGCTTCTGGGAGCAGAACGGATACCACATGTACGGCAATCCGTGGAAGGAACAGCGTTTTAGCCGAGGATGAAGGTTACTTATTTCTTCAAAATTGGATTGTAGCCGTCACTGATCAGCTTGCCGCGCATCGCTTCCGCGTCTTTGATGTCCGCGTAAGGTCCTACCTGCACGTGAAACAGCTTGTCGGTCGCGGCGCTGTTAGTAAACGCCGGGTACTGTTTCTTCCTCAAGGCATCGACCAGGGCCTGGGCATCCTCTTCCTTGGTCACTGCCGCCACTTGCACGTAGTAGGAGCTGGTACTGGCAATGGTCGCAGGATCGGGAGGAGCGGGCTGCGTAGGAGTGTTCGTGTTTTGCGCGGGAGCAAGAGCAGGCGGAGTACTGCCGGCGTCGGCAGGCGTAAGCTGCGGATCGGCATCTTTCTGCTCGACCGTCTTGTAGAACGTCAGGTCTGAAGGCTTGGTTGTATTGTCCGGAGTGGCCGGTTTTGCAGTAGTCGAGCGTGGCGCGCCAGCCGCCGGAGAACCTGCCGCATCCGCGGCCAGCACTGGCCGGGATGAACTCCGTCCCAGCGAATAGCCCACGCCAAAAAATACGGCGCACAGCGCCACCAGCCCGAAAAACAGGGCCAGCATCTTGCCCGTCCCTAATGTAATTTCAGTGTCCTGATCAACGGTCATCGTCTACTCCTGCTCGCCTAGGTCGCATCCGTGCCAATCCACGGCTGCTTTTATTTCTTCCCACCTTCCGCCATCTGGGACACCAGCTTCTGAATTCCCGCGAAAACGTCTACCGGGACGGGGAAGACCACGGTCGTGTTCTTTTCTACTCCGATTTCGGTCAGAGTTTGCAGGTAACGCAACTGCACGCTGACCGGCTCAGTAGCCAGCAAGTGAGCGGCATCGACCAAGCGCTGCGCCGCCGAGAACTCGCCTTCCGCATGGATGATCTTGGACCGCTTCTCACGTTCCGCCTCGGCCTGCTTGGCCATAGCCCGCAGCATGGTTTCGGGCATATCGACTTGTTTGACTTCGACATTTACGACCTTGACGCCCCAGGGCGCAGTATGAGTATCGAGGATGCTCTGCAGGCGGAGATTGATTTTGTCGCGGTGTGCCAGCAGTTCGTCGAGTTCCAATTCGCCCAGCACGGAACGCAAAGTAGTCTGCGCAAACTGCGAGGTCTGGTAAACATAATTGGAAACCTCCACCACGGCCTTGCGGGGGTCGATAACGCGCAGGAAAATGACGGCGTTAACCTTCAGGGTAACGTTGTCGCGCGTAATGATGTCCTGTGGTGGCACCTCCAGCGCTTCTTGCCGCAGAGAGATACGCACCATCCGATCCACAGGAGCGAACACCAGGATGATGCCCGGTCCCTTTTCGTGACCAAGCAATCGTCCCAGGCGGAAGATAACGCCACGCTCGTACTCGGCCAGGATCTTGATCGAACTCAACAAATAAAGTCCGACGATGATGATGACGATGAAGGTCCCGGATATTGGCATCGTGCCTCCCAGCCTGACTTGTCAGGAGTGCTCCTGGGGCGGATTGTATCCCAAATGAATGCGCCGGTTGTGCCATTTCCGACAACTGGCGGTTACCTCAGGAGATGCGCTTTGGGGTGGGGACAGCGGGTATTCGTGGTAACGGTGAGTCTGGCGGGAACCGTGCCGGGGATTCCGGTGCTGCAGGCGAGATTTTTCGCGGACTAAGGTCCGCTCAGAATAACGGAATTAACAATGACGGCCTTAATAAGGTCACTAAACGGGCGCTGAGACCTGTGGTCTCTGCGTCACCAATACGGGCTCAACCTGCAACTGCAAGCCGTCCACGCTGCGCACCACCACTGACTTGCCTGCGTTAATAGGCGCCGCAGAGACGGCATCCCAAATCTCGCCATGGACAAAAACTTTGCCGCGCGGTGAAAGCGCCGTTTGCGCCACGCCGACCTCGCCTACCATACCTTGCGCGCCGGTAACGATCTTGTTGCGCCGTGCCTTGAGCGCGATGCTCATCAGGAACACTGTGACCACCCCGACCGGAATGCTGACGGCCAGCGCCGTGATCAGTTTCACGCGCATTTCAGGAATGGGAGCATCCACCAACAGGAGCGCGCCCAGTGTGAGCAACGCAACCCCACCCAGCCCAAGCACGCCATGGCTAGCAAACTTGGCCTCCAAAGCGAAAAGTATGAAGGCTCCTAAAATCATTGCCAGGGCGGCATGGCGTACGGGCAATAAATTCAGAGCGAAAGCGGCGAGGAGAATAAAGATTATCCCCACGGTTCCCGGTAGGACGGCGCCGGGGTGATTGAATTCGGCATAGAGCGCCAACGCTCCAATCGCCAGCAGGATGAACGCGACGTTGGGATCCATAATGAAACCCAAGATCCGTTCTTTGAGCGTCATATCGTAATGCCGGACTACCTGCCCTACCAGGTTCAGCTTCACTTCTTGCCCGTTAAAACGCTTGATCGTCCGCCCTTGAAGCTGCTTGAACAAATCGTCTTCGTTCGACGCAACAATATCGATCAGCTTGTTTTTGAGAGCTTCGTCTTCGGTAAACGATTTGGACTGGCGAACAGCACTTTCGGCTATTTCGACATTCCGTCCACGTTTGGCAGCCACCGACCGCATAAGCGCAGCTGAGTCGTTCTCCAGCTTCTGCTTCATGACATCATCCAGTTTGCCCGCCCCAATGGTGACCGGATGGGCCGCACCGGTGTTGGTGCCCGGCGCCATCGCCGCGACGTCGGCTGCCTCCAGGATGAAGAATCCCGCTGACGCTGCCCGGCTCCCCGCCGGAGTCACGTAAATGATGACCGGAACCGGTGACTCTAAAATCTTATTGATGATGTCCCGGGTCGACTCCAGTAGCCCTCCGGGCGTACTGAGTTCAATCAGCACTGCCTGGTTGCCCTTCGCTTTCGCGTCAGCCAGCGCTCGCCCGATGTATTCGTCTGTGATGGGCTGAATGGTGTCGTTCACCACAATTTTGAGGACTTCGGCCGAAGAGGAACGGGCGCTGAAAACTAGGACAACTGAGGCTAAGAGGACAGGCAGAATATTGGGAATCAACAACGGTTTCATCGGTTAGGCAGTGGCTGCGCTTTCTCCGCGAGCTTGGCTGCGATGGCGTACTTAAGAGCGAGCGCCGAATTGTTTGGCAGGGCTCCCATTGCAGAGCCCGCCGCCCTGCATGCGGCGGCCCTCAGTTTTATTGTCTCTCAAATCGCTGCGGGCACAGCAGCAAAAGCTCAATTCGCTGCACACTCATGGGAGTTCCGATCAATCAGCCTCGGTGTTCGAGGCTCCCGGTGAACAGGCCTGTGCTTCAGTGCGCGCTTCCGCATGTTGTTCTGTCCAACTGGGCAAGTGGGTGTCACCCGTGATCAAGCGCGCGCCCCGCTCATAGGTGAAATACGACCAGGCCCACTGGATCATCACAATCAGCCGATTGCGAAACCCGATCAGAAATAGAATGTGAATAAACAGCCAGGACAGCCAGGCCACAAATCCCGACAAGTGAATCTTTCCGAACTCCGCGACCGCGGCGGCGCGCCCGATGGTAGCCAGGCTGCCCCGATCAACATAATGGAAATCGCCTCTCGGCTGGCCCCCTAGATCGCGCGTGATACTCGTTGCCACTGCATGTCCCTGCTGCATGGCGACGGGCGCAAGGCCGGGAAGCAGCCTGCCATCCGGACCCTTCAACGCGGCCAGGTCGCCAATCACAAATACCTCTGGATGACCGGGAATGCTCAGATCGGGTTGTACCTGCACGCGTCCGGCGCGATCGACTGGCGCACACAGTTTTCTCCCCAACGGTGAAGCCGCGACTCCCGCTGCCCAAAGAATCACCGCGGCAGGCAAACGCGTATCGCCAATGTGAACGGCACCGGGCTCAATGCGGGTCACCAACGCCGAAGTTCGTACGTCCACCCCCAGGCGGTGCAGCTGTTCTTCAGCGCTGCGGGAAAGATCTTCGGGATACGCAGGCAGAATTTGCGGTCCGCCTTCCAGCAGCAAAATTCTCGTGCTCTTGGGATCAATCGAGAGAAATTCGCGGGCCAGGACGCGCCGCGCGATCTCGGCCAGAGTTCCCGCCAGTTCCACGCCTGTCGGTCCTCCGCCGATCACCACAAAGTTCAACGCCATCGGTTCGCCCCCTTGTGCTGCTTGCCGTTCTGCCAACTCGAAGGCCAGTAACACACGGCGGCGGATCTCAATTGCATCCTCTATGGACTTTAACCCCGGCGCGAGGGGTTCCCATTCATTGTGTCCAAAATAGGAGTGGCTTGCTCCGGCCGCGACGATCAAATAGTCATAAGTGATCTGCGCGTCCGCCATCTTAACGATGCGTGCTGCCAAATCGAAGTCAGTGACTTCGCCGAGGAGTACTTGCACATTAGGATGACCGCGCAAGATCCAGCGAATCGGCGCCGCAATGTCTCCTGGTGACAATCCCGCAGTAGCCACCTGGTACAGCAGTGGCTGAAAGGTGTGGTGGTTCTTGCGGTCAACGACCGTGATCCGAGCCGCATGGCGAGCCAGAGAACGGGCCGCGCTCAGGCCGCCGAAGCCGCCTCCGATAATCACCACGTGGGGTGTGCGCTTGCTGTCCATGGGAAACACTTTATAAGATTGCGATAGTGTCCTCGGAGTCGAAAACTTTTCATCGCAATCAGCTTGAAGAAGCTGCCTCGTTCGGCAGAGCGACCAGACATTCAGAGGGTCATCCACTGCAAGCGAAGACTGCCTGGAAGGAATTGGCGATCGTCTAGGTCTGATTGAAGCAGCTATCTGGACCGAAGATCTCACTAAGCTTCTTTGGATAGTAGAGGGAACCGCATGTGCGCTGATGTTTGTTTTCCGTAGAAGGCCGACGCTGAGGGAACTCGGGCTAGACGTCCCGCCTGTAAAAAGCACACTGTGGACCCTGCCGTCGCCAGCGATTCTGGCCGGCTTTATTCTCTTTGGAGGCTGGATAGCCGGGACATGGGATCCCCGCCATCCCAGGTGGCCGCCGCTGCGGAATCCTGATCTGCACGCAGCATGGGCGCTGGTCCAGCAGTTTCTCTTGCAGATCTCCTTCTACAAACGCCTTGAGGCTGCGCTCGGGAGCAGCCGGCTTGCGTTGCTCTGCACGGCTCTGTTGTTTTCGGCGGCGCATATTCCCAATCCTTGGCTGGTTCCGGCAACGCTGCTGGGTGGGTTGTTCTTCTGCGAACTCTATCGGCGGTATCGAAACCTCTACCCCCTGGGCGCTGCTCATGCCTTGCTGGGTTTTGCTGTGGCCGAAGCGCTCTCCGTCGTGCTGCTGCGACATATGCGCGTGGGAATCGGTTACCTGCACTCGCGGTGGAGGTGGGCTAATCGAGTTCAAACCGAACTAAGAGCTGACTTCGCTCTCGACGAGGTCCGCCGTCACGTCCCTCACCAATTCGCGACGAAATTCTTCGGGGGTGTCTTTCTTCTCGAGCACCTGGACGCGGCGGGCCGCAATGTTGACCGGCTCAAGGCGTTGGATATTGCCGTTGCTGATCTTGATTTGAAAGCGGAACCAGTCGGTTCGGAACAGGCGGCCCGAGGCGTAGAAGGTCACCGACGCCGAGATTTGGCCTTCGAAGTCATCCCCCATCCCGGCGACGAGCCGTTGTCCGATTTTGTCGGTCCAGGTCATGCCGCCCACGAGCGGATCATTGAGAAAATATCTTCCAAAGGGCACGCCCTGAGAGGGTCTCCGCAGCTGCACCAACTGGAGCAGAACAGAAATCTTGGCCAGGTTCGTGATTACGATTTTTGCTTCACTGGCAGAAACCCGTTCCAGCTTGATGTGCAGCTCGGGTGACCATTCGCGCTCGTATTCTTCGCGCGCCAGCGCCAGACTTTTATCGGTCGCCTCGGCATAGCGCAGAGTGGCCCGCGCCAAAACCAGGCTGAAAATGCAGGTGACTACGGTCGCTATTACAGGGATATAAGCGAGCAGCATAGAGAGTTGGACGCTGGGCAGGTGAAGCCATTGTAGGTGCATAGGACGGCAAGACCTCGGATCAAACAGCAGAGCCGGGGATGCTCCGATTCCCATAGTCTAGCCAGAGTGCCCCGTCAGGCCCAGATGCGGCATGGTATAGACCTTTGGTAATCACGCGGAACATGTGCCAGCACAGCGGTTTGCTGCTATCCGGGCAACCAGCGTACGATCAAGCCCTGCACCTGTTCGCATACCCAGGGAGGAATTGCGCTTTGAAGCGTTTATCCATTTTTATTTTTTGCCTTTTCTCGATCTGTGTTCTTGCCCAACAGCCCGGGGAATCTCCGCAACCCCGGATCTCAATAATTGCGGCTGCACCCTCCACAGCCAAAAGGCCGGTAAGGGACGAGTACCAGGACGTCAAAGTCGTCGACGACTACCGCTGGCTAGAGTCCAACAACGATCCAGAGGTCCGCACCTGGATCGAGGCGCAGAACACGCGCACGCACGCCTATCTGGATTCGCTCCCACAGGGCCCAAAAATCTATGACTGGCTTAAGGAGTTGGAAAGAGGGCAATCGGCTACCCACTATGGATTGCAGGCTGCCGGGAACTTACTGTTCGCCCTGAAATGGCAGCCCGGCAAGCAGCAACCCATGCTGGTGACATTGAAGTCGCCCGATGATCCGCAATCCGAGCACGTCGTTCTTGATCCCTCAAGCGTCGACGCCGGCGGCCACACATCCATTCAGTTCTATGAGCCTTCCTTGGATGGCAAGCAGGTTGCTGTGTGCCTTGCCGAAGGTGGCAGCGAAGCAGGCAATGTGCACGTTTACGATGCAATTACTGGTAAGGCGCTGCCGGATGTCATCCCGCGAGTGAATTTCCCCACCGCTGGCGGCAGCGTGGCCTGGAATGCTGATGCTTCCGGCTTCTACTACACGCGCTATCCCCATGAGGGTGAGCGTCCGCCCCAGGACGTCAATTTCTTCCAGCAGATTTATTTTCATAAACTGGGCACGCCCGCTAATCAGGACTCTTACGTCATTGGGAAAAATTTTCCACGAATCGCCGAGATTTCGCTGTCCACCAGCGACGATGGCAAATATCTTCTCGCCATCGTGGCCAATGGAGATGGCGGGGAGTTCGAACATTTCCTGCTCACTCCGGAAGGGAAGTGGAGGCAGTTGACCGGGTGGTCCGATCAGATCAGCGCGGCGGCCTTCGGGGTCGACGACGCGCTTTATCTCGTCTCACGCAACGGTGCCCCGCACGGCAAAATGCTTCGGCTTCCCCTGGCGACACCGGATCTGAAAAAAGCGCCCGTGATTGTTCCCCAGAGTGAATCGGTTATTCAGGGTCTTGGATTCGCCTTATCGGGGTTCCCTCCAAACTTCGCTGCTACCGGTGAACGGCTGTACCTCGTGGATGTGGTCGGCGGCCCGAACCAGATTCGCGCCTTCGACCTCAGTGGCAAGCCGCTAGGGTCGGTGCCGATTGAGCCGGTCTCGGCGGTGTCCCAGGTGCTGCGAATGCCCAATGGTGAACTGCTGTTCCGGAACGGCAGCTACATCAAGCCGGGAGCCTGGCATGTCTTCGATCCGCAGCAGAACAAGACTTCGGTCACGGCTTTGCGCTCGACTTCGCCGGTGGATTTCGGTGATGTGGAGGCTGTGCGCGAATTCGGCGTCTCCCAGGACGGAACCAAAGTCCCCATCAACATCATCCGCAAAAAGGGAATTCAGCTCGATGGCAGCCATCCGACGATACTGACCGGATACGGCGGATTTGGCATCAGCTTGACTCCCTGGTTCGACCCATCTCTGCGCATGTTGCTGGATGCAGGCGGCGTGTACGCGATCGCCAACCTGCGTGGCGGCGGCGAGTTCGGCGAAGAGTGGCATAAGGCCGGAATGCTGACCAACAAGCAGCATGTATTCGACGATTTCATTGCAGCGGCCGAGCACCTCATCCAGGCGAAATACACGAATCCCCAGAAACTGGGAATCGAAGGCGGCAGCAATGGCGGCCTGCTGATGGGCGCGGTCCTGACTCAGCGGCCGGATCTGTTTCGCGCCGTGGTCTCGGTCGCCGGCCTCTACGACATGCTGCGTTTTGAAACCACTCAGAACGGGCAGTTCAACGTCACCGAGTACGGCTCGGTGAGAGATCCCGAGCAGTTCCGCGCGCTGTTTGCCTATTCACCGTACCACCACGTCATGGATGGAAAGAAATATCCGGCGGTGTTGTTGACGGTGGGAGAAAACGATTTGCGCGTTGATCCCTGGCACTCCCGCAAGTTTGCGGCCCGATTGCAAGCGGCGACGGCTTCGGGAAAGCCGGTCCTTCTCCTCAGTTTTTCGGACGCCGGACACGGCGGCATTGGCGCCGGTCAGGACCAGCGGATTGCCATGGAGGCTTTCAATTGGAGCTTCCTCTTCGACCAGTTGGGCGTCACCTTTGCCAACCCGCCGTTGGAACACTGATGCGCGTGGTGTGCCGGATTCCCAGGTTTGCGAAAGGCGCGCAAGCCTGGGGCACCCCGCCAGTTGAATACTCCGGGTTTACCGCCCAACCACGTGTTGACAAAGCTCCATAAGTAAGTGTCTACTTACTTAGTATTTCCTTACCGGCATGACCACTGCCCAACTCAGATTCACAGCCGCAGGGCGACGGGAGCAGATCCTCTCGGTCGCCACGCGTTTGTTCGCTCGCCAAGGGTTCCAGGGGACCACTACCAAGCAAATTGCCGAGCATGCCGGAGTTACTGAGGCGCTGATCTTCCGGCATTTCCCGTCGAAGGAAAGCCTCTACTGGGCCGTGATACAAGGCAAGATTACCGGCGCATCTCCCCGGGACCGGATGCGGGAGAGGCTCAACGCCGGGGGTACCGATGCCGAGATCCTGGCCGGTCTGGCCGCCGAGATCCTGGAGCGTCGTTCCAAAGACCAAACCCTGTCACGGCTTTTGCTCTACAGTGCCTTGGAGAACCATCGCCTCTCGCAGCGTTTCTTTCGCAATCACATTGCCGGCTATTACGACGTCTTGGCGGAATACATTCGGCGGCGCGTCGGCGAAGGTACCTTCCGGGAGGTCGACCCTCTGCTGGCAGCCCGCGGCTTCCTGGGAATGGTGATCTATCACTCGTGGGTACAAGAGCTTTTCGGTGGCAAACGTTTTCAGGAATTTTCCGTCGAACAGGTAAGTAAGACACTGGTTGATATCTGGCTGCAGGGGATGTTGCAGCCGCCCCAGCGGCCCAAGACTGTATCCGGGCTACGGACCCGCAGGTCTAATGATGGCAATCATCGCGCAACTCAGGAGCACGGCAGTGTCACGCAGAACTCATAGTCTTTTAGCCCGGCGTTTGGCCGCGGGTCTGACGCTATGTCTGGGCTTGCCAGGCGGCCTCTTTCTAACCGCCTGCTCAGGTACCAAGGCGGCGGGCCCAGCCGCCCCCGGCACGCCGGTTGTCCCGGTGTTGGCAGCCACCGTAGAGGAAAAGGACGTCCCGGTTCAGGTTCAGGCCATCGGTTCGGTCGAGTCCTACTCCACTGTGGCTGTGAAAACTCAGATTACGGGAGAACTCACTGGCGTTTTCTTCCGCGAAGGCCAGGAGGTCAAGAAGGGCGAACTGATTTTTACGCTGGACAAGCGTCCTTTTGAAGCGGTCTTGAAACAAGCTCAAAGCACGCTGGCCAAGGACCAAGCCCAGGCTGAAATGGCTCGCGTGCAGGCCAGACGGTATGCCGTCCTAATGAAGGACGGCGTCGTAGCCAAGGAACAATACGACCAGATGCAGTCCAGCGCTGATGCGCTCGATGCCGCGGTCGAAGCCGACAAGGCGGCGGTAGAAAACGCGCGCGTGCAGTTGATCTATTGTTCCATCGACTCGCCAATCAATGGCCGGGTCGGCAGCCTCCTGATTCATCAGGGAAACATGATTAAGGCCAATGACGTGCCGCTGGTGAATATCAACCAGATCCAACCCATCCGGGTTGCGTTCACCGTGCCCGAGCAATACCTGGCAGAGATCAAGAGATTCGCCGCGAACGGCAAGCTGTCCGTACAAGTTTCCATTCCCAACGACTCCAAGCCGGCGACGGGCAAACTCAGTTTCATTGACAACACTGTCGATCCCACCACAGGCACCATCAAGCTGAAGGGAGAGTTTGCCAACACCGACCGGCGACTCTGGCCTGGCCAGTTTGTTGATGTCGTGCTCACGCTGCACACTCAGCCCAATGCCATTGTCGTGCCTTCGCAAGCCGTCAACACCGGCCAGCAGGGTCAATACGTTTTTGTGATCAAGCCGGACATGACCGTGGAAACCCGGCCGGTAGCTGTGAACCGCACCACTAAGGGCCAGTCGGTGATCGATAAGGGACTGGGACCTGGAGAGCGGGTCGTGACCGACGGGCAATTGCGTCTGGTGCCGGGATCCCGAGTTCAGATCAAGGAAGCACTGGCCCCGCAACCAGGGCCGACTAATGGCGAATATAAGAATTCGCCTTCCGCACAAGTAATCCGGACTCAGGAAGCGCGCTCATGAGCGTGGCAGAGCTGTTCATAAAACGGCCGGTCATGACCACCCTGGTCATGATTGCCATCCTTTTGTTCGGCGTGATGGGCTACCGGATGTTGCCGGTGAGCGACCTGCCCAACGTGGATTTCCCGACCATCCTGGTGTCTGCCAGCCTGCCCGGTGCGACTCCCGAGACCATGGCGTCCGCCGTGGCCATGCCGTTGGAAAAGCAGTTCTCCACCATTGCCGGCGTGGACTCCATGACGTCGACCAGCACACAAGGCTTTACTCAGATCACTCTCCAGTTCAGCCTGAGCCGCAGCCTCGATGCTGCTGCCCAGGACGTGCAGTCCATGATCGCTAAGGCAGGACGGGACCTGCCGCAGAGTATGCCGTATCCGCCCTCCTATCAAAAGGTGAACCCGGCGGATCAGCCCATTCTGTATGTCTCGTTGAGTTCACCGACTTTGCGCCTCTCTGACGTGGATGAATACGCCGAGACCCTGATCGCGCAGCGGGTCTCGATGATCAATGGTGTGGCCCAAGTGAGCGTTTACGGGGCGCAAAAATACGCTGTCCACGTAAAGTTGGATCCCAAGGAGATGGCCAGCCGCCAAATTGGAATGGATGACGTGGCCAGCGCCATAGCGAATGGAAATGTCAACCAGCCTACCGGAACGCTGTATGGAAAGCATCAGGCCTACGTGGTGCAGGCCAACGGGCAACTGGAGAAGGCTGCGGACTACGCGCCGCTGGTTGTCGCCTATCGCAACGGCGCCCCGGTTCGCTTGAAGGATATCGGCCAGGTCGTTGACGGCGTGGAAGTCGACAAGACCGCGAGCTGGTACTACGACAAAGAAGGTGGAATCCGGCGCGCCATCGTGCTGGCGATCCAGCGTCAGCCCGGCACCAACACCGTAGAAGTAGTGGACTCGATTAAGAAGCTCCTGCCCACCTTCCGCCAGCAGATGCCCCCCTCAGTGAATATGGCCATTTTGTATGACCGATCAGTCTCCATTCGCGACTCGGTCAACGACGTCAAGTTCACCCTGTTTTTGGCGCTGGTCCTGGTGATCCTGGTCATCTTTCTTTTCTTGCGCAATCTCTCTGCGACGGCCATTCCCAGCCTCGCCCTGCCCATGTCCATTGTTGGCACGTTTGCCTTGATGTACCTGCTGGGCTACTCGCTCGATAACTTGTCGCTGATGGCGCTGACGCTCTCGGTAGGCTTCGTCGTGGATGATGCCATCGTCATGCTGGAAAACATCGTGCGCCACATGGAAATGGGAGAGCGCCCGATGGAAGCGGCATTCCGCGGCGCCAAGGAAATCGGCTTCACCATCATTTCGATGACTTTGTCGCTGGCTGCGGTCTTCATCCCCGTCTTGTTCATGGGGGGGATTCTGGGCCGTTTGCTGCACGAATTTGCCGTGACCATTACCTCGGCGATTCTGGTTTCCGGCTTGGTCTCGTTAAGCTTGACTCCTATGCTGTGCAGCCGATTTCTGCGCGCAGCCCGCGAGGAGCGCCATGGCCGGGTCTATGCGATTTCCGAGCGTTTCTTCGATGCTATGTTGCGCGTCTACGACCGGACGCTGCAGGTTACGCTCAGGTACCGGGCGACCACCATGCTGGTCTCAGCCGTGGTGTTGGTCGCCACCGTGTACCTGTTCATGATTACGCCCAAGGGCTTTCTGCCCGACGAGGATACTGGGCAAATCTTCATGTTCACGGAGGGAGTGCAAGGCATCTCGTTCGACAGCATGGTGCAGCACCAGAAGGCGCTGAACGAGATTGTCATGAAGCAGCCCTGGGTCAATTCTTTTATGTCAACGGCCGCAGGCGGAAATTCGGGGCGCATTTTTATGCGGCTTACTCCCCGCAAGGAACGGAAGTCGGCGATGGAACTGGTGCAGGAGTTGCGTCCCATCGTGTCGCAAGTGCCCGGCATCAATGCCTATCCGCAGGTTCTGCCACCGATACGTATCGGCGGCAATCTCACCAAGAGCCAGTATCAATTCACCCTCCAGGACCCTGATACTGACGAGTTGTACCAGTACGCCCCCAAGTTTGAAACGAAACTGCGCAACGATCCACAACTCCGCAAGCTGCTCCAGGATGTGACCAGCGATCTGCAGATCAAGAACCCACAGGTGAATGTGCAGATTGATCGGGACAAGGCCTCGGCTCTGGGAATTACGGCCAGCCAGATTGAGGACGCGCTCAACACCGCCTACAGCCAGCGCCAGGTTTCGACCATTTATGCGCCGAACAATGCTTATCGTGTCATTACTGAGACCCAAGATCAGTACCAGTCAGAGCCGTCGTTGCTGTCTTTGTTGTATGTGCATTCTTCCAGTGGTCAGCTCGTGCCTCTGAACACGGTTGCTAAGCTGACATACAACGTCGGTCCGCTCAGCATTAACCACCTCGGTCAGCTGCCGGCGGTCACCATTTCGTTTAACCTGCGCCCCGGTGTATCGCTGGGCGACGCGGTCGACGCGGTGGGCAGGGAAGCGCAGCAGATGCTGCCTGCCACCATCAGCACCAGCTTCCAGGGTACCGCGCAGGCGTTCCAATCCTCAGTGACCGGCCTGGGCCTGTTGCTGTTCATGGCGATTCTGGTGATCTATATCGTGCTGGGAGTCTTGTACGAGAGCTTCATTCACCCGATCACCATTCTTTCCGGCTTGCCCTCGGCTGGTTTTGGCGCGCTGCTTACCTTGCTGCTCTTCCACGTGGATTTAAGCTTGTATGCCTTCGTCGGCATCATCATGCTAGTTGGGATCGTGAAGAAGAACGCCATCATGATGATCGACGTCGCCCTAGAGAAGCAGCGTCAATCCGGCGAGAGCGCCCATGATGCCATTTACCAGGGAGCCCTGCTTCGCTTCCGCCCCATCATGATGACCACCATGGCGGCCTTGATGGGCACGTTGCCGATAGCTCTGGGATTCGGTGCTGGCGCTGAATCGCGACGTCCTTTGGGCCTGGCAGTGGTCGGCGGCCTGGTTTTCTCACAGCTGCTGACCCTCTATATCACCCCTGTTTTCTACATCTACATGGAATCTTTCCAGGATTGGTTGAAGTCCAAGCGAAAGCGCAAACCGCAGAGCGAAGAACGGTTGGCACGGCCAGCTTTGGTAGGAAAATCCGCCGATTAAACCTCTGTGGCGCGGGCGCCCTCGCCCGCGAGTCTTTTCAGCGTCTGGATCTGGCTGACCCGACGACCCGGCATCCGCTCTAAGCCTTCTGTTACGCTTGCAGGTTGCAACCTCCTGTCTCAACTCCGGACCAAATCATCGCAAAGCCCACTTGGTTTCTTCTGCCCTCGATCACAGATCTAATTTTCATTCTGCTGCTGATTGCATTCGCCTATGGCGCGCTGTCGCCACGCCTGCTTTGGGACGGCGATATCGGATGGCACATCCGGGATGGGCAGAACATCATCGCCACCCATGCCATTCCTCGCGCCGACTCTTTTTCCGCCACCATGAGCGGGCAACCCTGGTACGCATGGGAATGGTTTTATGATCTTGGCGTCGGGTGGATTTATGGCCATGTCGGGCTTAACGGAGTTGTCCTTTTCAGCGCGTTCGTGATCGCCCTCACGCTGGCCTTGGTCTTTCGCTTCTCCCGGCTACGGGGCGGGAGCGTGATTGCCACCGCGGTGCTGTTCCTGATCTGCATCGTGGCATGTTCCATTCACTTCCTGGCCCGGCCGCACGTTGTCAGTTGGTTGATCACAGTCGTGTGGTTCTGGATAGCGGACTCCAGCTATAGGCGAAACGGTCCTCGGGATTATGGGATCTGGTGGCTGCCGCTCCTGATGCTGCTCTGGGCCAACCTGCACGGTGGCTTTCTGATGGGCTTGGTTCTGCTGGGAATTTTCTTGGTCGCCGACCTCCTGAAGCTGCTCCGGTGCCGGGATCCCGAACAGCGGCAGACAGCATCGCAGCACGCGCGGCGTCTCGGCGCGATTTTCGGGTTGTCCGCGATCGCCAGCTTGATCAATCCGTACGGCTACAAGCTGCACGTGCACGTCTCCCAGTACCTTGCCAATCGCTTTCTCATGCAGCACATTGACGAATTCCGCAGACCCAACATCCGCGGCCTGCCAATGCAGTTTTTTCTGCTGCTCGTGGTCCTAACGCTGGTCGGAATTTTCGTCGCCCGAGCCAAGCTGCGCTGGGTCGAATGGCTACTGATCCTTTTCAGCGCAATTTCCGGACTCTACGCCGCGCGCAACATCCCCGGCGCGGCCATGCTGCTCACCATGATTGCCGCGTCCCTTTTCTCTCGAGGCACTATAGGGTCATGGCCGCTATTAACCCGGCTACAAGCATTTCCCAGCCGAATGGACAACCTGGAGATGCGATTACGCGGGCACCTGTGGCCAATCCTGCTTGTGCTGTTCAGCACCACAATCTGCTTCCACCAAGGAACGCTCTTTGGCAAGCCGGTAATGGACGCGCATTTCGACGCTAAACGTTTTCCCGCGCGGGCTGTAGACGTGCTCCAGCAACGCGGCATTCGCGAGCCGGTCTTTACCCTAGACTCCTGGGGCGGCTACCTGATTTATCGCCTATATCCGCAGGTGACAGTCTTCATCGACGACCGCCACGATTTTTACGGCGAACCGTACCTGAGGGATTATTTGAAGGTCTTGCATATTGAGCCAGGATGGAACCAAGTTCTGGGCAGATTAGGGGTGAAACTTGTTCTGGTCCCGGCAAAGTCGAAGCTGGGAGATGCCCTGCAGCATGAGCCGGGATGGAAAGCAACTTACAGCGATGATGTTGCCAGGGTGTTTGAACGAACGTGAGGATGGACTCCAAGCGCGAAACGCAGAGAGCGAGGAATCTGCTTTTCTTGTATGCGCCACGAAAGCAGATTCCTCACCGGGCTGAAGCCGGAATGATAAGCATTAGATGGCTGGCAGCGAAATGCAGAGATCCTTCGCTTCGCCCAGGATGCCGGCGTGATGGGTTTGTTAGCGCGTGTCGATGTTAAATCCCAGGATCGCGTTCACCTCAACCGGTTCGTCTCCGCGCATGGCAGGGCGGAACTTCCAGTTGGACAGCGCCGCCAGGACTTTCGAAGTCACCTCTGCCGGGCCCGCCTCCAGAGTGTGTATGTTGCGCAGCAAGCCGGAACGGTCCAGCACGCAAGCAACGATTAACCGCGAGTGAGTCAAACCGCTGGGGAGATCAAATCGCATTGGTTCGGGCGAGGAGAGGTCTGTGGCGTACGCGTGTTTCTCCGAACTCGGGTCAGCATACTGCAGCGCAGCCGGCCCGAAGGACGTTTCGAAGTAGGTGGTGCGATTTTCGCCCGGCAGTGCGCCGTAGAAATTGAAGGCACCTCCCGAGTGGGATGTCGCGACCACTGTAATGCCGAGCCCGCGGCGCGCCGAGGCTGTGCCGGAGTGGCCAGGCAAGTCAGGCGGATCTGCGGAGCCGCCGAAGCTGGGCAGCGTAATTGTGCCTCCCCCGGAGACCGAAACGCCCGGAGCTGCCGCCGGGCCGTTGGCGCCTTTGCCGGCGCCGCCGGGGCCGGGGAACGGAGAAATTCCACTTTTCGCATTCAATTCGGAACCGTGTCCGGTGCCGGTCTTTCCAGCTCCGGAACCTTCTCCGTCCAAGCCGCTTCCCGGACCCTTACCCCGGCCAATGCCGTCGCCTCCGCCGGAGCCGCCGAGTCCTGGTTTAGCTCCTCCGGCGGGGGACATCGCTAACGAGCCGCTGCCGCCGCTTCCCGGCACGCCAGGGCGCGATCCCGGCTGGCTTGAGATGATCACGCCCGCCTTGTCGGCACCTGTGCCGCCGCCACCTTTGGGAGGGGCAACCATGGATCCCGCATCCAGCGCTCCGCCCAGCCCTCCCCCGGAATGACCGCGGCCCCTGCCTGTGAGAGAGTTGCCGCCGCTCACGGTAGGTGGAGGCGGAACCACGCCGGTTGCGCCAATGGGTTCACCTGTCGTCCTTCTTCCACCTTCCCCGAGAGAATTTCCTCTGCCCAGAGTGGGCGGGGGCGGAACGATATTGCTGGCCTGTGCCAAACCACCGGATACCTGGCGACCGGCAACGGTGCCTCCCACCTGCACCGGCGGTGGAACGACTTGCCTTTGGATGTCCGTCACCTGTGTGCCCGAGATGGAAGTACCCTCGCGCGTGATCCTGCTGGGAGGCGGGGGAACCACACTGGACTGAGGTAACGACAGCCGCGACCTTATCGAGGTCGTATTCACTGGAGCCGATACCGGTGGAGGCACGACACTCGCCGCCGGAGCCTGCGCGGCGCGCACTCCTGCAAGGTCGCGCTGCACGCTTGGCGGAGGCGCCACCACGTTGCTGTTGACTCCGACGAATGCCTGCATCTTCTCCCGGGAGACCTCCGGCGGGGGCGCAACAGCCGAATTATTGAGTGCTGCCGCGGTCTGCATTTTGTCGCGTGAAACGTCGGGCGGAGGCGCCACCACGTTGCTGTTGACTCCGGCTAGTGCCTGCAGCTTGTCCCGGGAGACGTGCGGCGGGGGGGCAACGACTGAGCTGTTCACGCTGATGGTGGTAGGAATCTTGTCGCGAGAAACATCCGGGGGTGGCGGCACGGGGACGGCTTGAGGCAGTGCCGGCAGGGAAGAGCGGAGACCGGAATCTGGCGGCGGTCCCGCAATCCGGTGGATCGCCAGCAAGTTCGCCGGAAAATCGGATTTGGGCAGGTTAACCTTGGGTGCATCTACAACTTTTTCAGTGAGCGAATCTCCGCGCGCCACCCGGATGGTCTGCGTGCGGTGATGACCTTCATGGCCGCCCGCACGTCCTGATTTTCCAGTCTTGGCCCCTCCCACATCTTCGGTTTGGGGAAGCTCTTCGCCGGAAAAATAAATGACGTCATACTTGGGTTGAGGCAGCGGAGTATAGGGCTGGAGACTCGCCAATTTGCCTGGCAGCACGATGGCAGCCACGAGCAATACGGCCTCGAAGACCCACGCGGCCGCCATACCCGGAAAAGGGATCGTGCCGGTGCGCGCTTCGCCTGCCAGCCGTTTTGGAGAACGGTGCAGGGCGGGACCAATGGCGCTGAGAAACTCCTGCCACGGCGAGGACCACTCGATCAGCAACCGTGGTGGTTCGGGCATGACGACGACCGGTTGGGTTGCTTCCTTCATGCCCTTACTTGGTCCTTCCCGAATTCAATGTCGATCTCGTCACCAAGGCTCGTCCCTGTCTTCCGCACTATGCTCGACGGCAACTCCAAGACGGTAGCCGCGTTCAGTCGAACCGCAGCCATGCGCCATGGCCGCAGGTTCTCTTCGATGTGCACAATGACTCGATCTCCATTCAAGTAAACCACATCAATGGGAAAGCGCATCCCCAAGGTGTGGACGCCGCGGCAGGGCACAATCCAGAGCCCCTTCCCGGCGGGAAAACGGGCGGCATCGGTTCCCATCAATCCTCGTAGCCGCGACCAGTGCGTGTCCGCAACCTGCAGATCGGTAGCCAGGTAGGCTTGCCGAGTCCGATTGTAGGCACAAGCTCTCGTCGCCGAGGCAGGCATCACAACTCCTGTATCCGATGGCTGCAGCAAACCTACTTCACTGGCTGGGAAGCAAAATGCGAAGTAACTGGATCACCGCCGGCCCCAGGGTTACGAAGAACAGCGAGGGGAGGACAAACACAACCAGTGCAGGAACCATTTTAATCGTAGTTTTGGCCGCTTGCTCCTCTGCCCGCTGCCGCCGCTCCGTGCGCAGAGAATCGGAGTGCACGCGCAGGGCCTGGGTAACGCTGGTGCCGAAACGATCAGTCTGGATCAGAACGCCTACCAGAGCTTTGATATCTTCCACTGCCGTGCGTTCCGCCAAATTCCGTAGAGCTTCCGGGCGTGGCTTACCGGCACGCATCTCAAGGTTGACCAGGTGCAACTCACCGCTCAGATCGGGGTGGGCGTGGTGCAAATCCTCGCCAACCCGCGACAATGCTTGTTCCAGCGACAAGCCCGCGTCCACGCAAATCACCGTAAGGTCCAGCGCATCAGCCAAACCCAAGCGAATGCGGCGCTGCCGAGCCTTGATTTTCTGCTTCAAGACGAACTGGGGAAGCAGGAATCCCAGCCCGATGCCTCCAATCACGAAAGATAAGAATGAATCCGTTCCCCCGGCTACGACCGCCGCCACCGCAAGGCCCAACAGTGCGCCAATCAAGCGCGAGGCGAAGTAGTAGGTTATGTGGCGTGGCTCGCGATACCCGGCTTGCATCAGCAACACGCGGGTTTTGGAGGCTTCCGACGGAGACAGGGGAAGGGCTTTGCTGAGAGGATCCAGCACCTCTTGAATACGCTGCTTGATCCGAGGTTTCTCCGCTTCCGCCTGTTTTTGCCAGCCCAGTGACCGGAGGCGCGCGCCCAGCATCGAGGATGGAGTCGCCACCGCGGAGGCAAACGCGAACACTGCGATCGTGATCGTCAGGAACACAATGATGGCGAGGGCAAGGGCAAGGGTCATGCTCTATACCTGAATCTGAATAATCCTGCGAATGACGAAGTAGCCAATCGTTTGCAGGGTGATGCCGATCACCAACAGGGCATGCCCGATGGGGTCGGAGAACAATGGCTCAACAAAACTCGGATTCATGATCCGCATAACAGCGATAACCAGAGGTGGAAGGCCCATCAGCAGCGCCATGGTCAGCCGCCCTTGGGCGGTATACACCCGGACCTGGCGCAAAATCTTGAACCGCTCACGGATGACATAGGAGAGATTATCAAGGATTTCGGCCAGGTTGCCGCCGGTCTCTCGCTGCAACATTACTGCGGTAATGAAAAACTTCACGTCGACCAGCGGAATCCGTTCCGTCAAATTAACCAGGGCATCGCGCACAGGAAGGCCGAACTTCTGCTCTTCGAAGAGCTTGCGGAACTCCCCTGAAACCGGCTCTGCAACTTCGCTGGCAATCAACTCCAGCGCGGTGGTAAAGGCGTGACCCGCACGGACGGCGCGTGCCAGTGTGTCAATGGCCTGCGGGAAAAGTTCCTCAAACCGGTCGAAACGTTTTGTGCGCGCGTGAACGGCGTACGCGTAGGGCAGAAAAAAGCCGAGCAAAACGCCCGACCATCCCAGAACCGGCATCTTGCTCCAGAGAATCACCACCACCGCCAGGACAGTCGCGCTCAAGGCGGAAAGCAACAGGAAGTTACCGGCGCGGATTTGGATATCGGCCTGTGAAAGTAGCTTCTGCAGCGAGGAAACGCGGGCGGACTTGCGCAGCAGGGTATCCAGAGCGGGGATCTCGCTGAGCATTTCGTCGCGCAGGATCGCCAATTCTTCAGCGGGCTCACGTTCGGCGGCCTTCTGCACGGCAGTGAGGCGATCGCGCAGCAGACGGGCCCGGGAACGGCGCTCATCCAGCAGCGAGCCGCCAATGAACACCGCCAGCGTCACCACGACGAAAATCAGAATGGCAATACTGGTTAACATCCTGTATCCCTAAACCTCCATCTTTGACTCGAACATGGCGGGCCGCAGCCGGCAACCGGAGGTGGCCAGCCGATCAGCGAACTGCGGGCGAATGCCGGAAGCCTTGAACATACCGCGGACCTTGCCGCTCTCGTCGAGGCCGCGTCTCTCAAAGACGAATATGTCTTGCATCAGCACCACGTCGCCTTCCATGCCGGTGATCTCGGAGATGGTAATCACTTTTCGCGTGCCGTCCGACATGCGCGCAATTTGCACGACGGCATGAACCGCGGCGCAGATCTGCTGCCGTATCGCCCGCTCCGGGATATTCAAATTCGCCATCAGGCACATGTTCTCGATACGGGCCAGCGCGTCACGTTGCGAGTTGGCGTGCACCGTGGTCAGCGAACCTTCGTGGCCTGTATTCATGGCCTGCAACATGTCGAATGCTTCTTCGGCGCGCACCTCGCCCACCACGATGCGGTCGGGACGCATACGCAAGCTGTTGATCACCAGTTGCCGCTGTCGCACTGCACCTTTGCCTTCAATGTTGGGGGCGCGTGTTTCCAGGCGCACCACGTGTTCCTGCTTCATCTGCAATTCGGCGGCGTCTTCAATGGTAACGATGCGCTCGGTGGCAGGGATATATCCCGAGAGTACATTCAACAAAGTCGTCTTACCCGCGCCGGTGCCGCCCGAAATCAAGATATTCAGCTTGCCCTTCACCATGGAGGACAACAATTCCAGCATGGGTTCGGTCAGGGTCTTGTTCTCGATCATATTGCGGGCGGTTAGAGGGTCCCGCCCAAACCGGCGAATCGAGAGGCAGGGACCATCAATGGCCAAGGGGGGAATGATGGCGTTCACGCGAGAGCCGTCCGCCAGACGCGCATCCACCATCGGCGATGACTCGTCCACGCGCCGCCCCACCTTGGACACGATGCGATCAATGATCTGCATCAGGTGGGAATCATCTTTGAAACTCAAGCCGGTGAGTTCCAGCTTGCCGTTGCGCTCAATGTAGACGCGATTAAAGCGGTTTACCAGGATGTCGGAGATGGTCGGATCTTTGAGAAGCGGCTCCAATGGCCCGAGGCCGAAAATTTCATCCAGGATTTCCCGGGCTAGGCGCTCCCGTTCCGCAAAGCTTAGCGGCACCGCCTCGCTATTCACGGTATTGCGGATCACAATAAGCACTTCTTCGCGAGCCGCCTCGCCGGGCGTTCTACCCAGTTTTTCCAGGTTCAGACGGTCGAGAATCTTGCGATGCAGATCAGACTTAACCTGCTGGTACTCGCTCCGTTCGAAGGTCTGCAAGTTGCCCATGAATATCCTTATACCGTCTTAAACAGCGACCAGGCAGTTCGTTTTGCTTCCTCGTCGTGCTCGGTGAGGAGGCTAGCGAGGGCCGTGAAGGAACGCGCAATTTCGGTGTGGTTCTGCGACATCAACGGGATGCCCCGATCGATCGCGGAGGAAACGGCGAAATAGTGGTTGGGAATCTTCCACAATAACTTCGCTCCGGCGGCCGCTTCGGCATCCGCCTCGGTGAATCCGGGAATCTTGCGAAAGCGGTTGAGCACCAGCCGGACTCGCTCGCGACCACCGGTTTCGCCAAGGTATTGCAGCACCCGCGCCGCGCTCCACAGCGATGCTACATCGGTATGGCCTACCAGTAGCACTGTCTCGGAGAGGTTGCATACCAGGCGGGTCGCCCCATCCAAGCGGCTCGACGTGTCCACCACAACGTAATGATAGTGGTTGACCAACATGTCGAAAAGGCGGGCAAACTCAGCAGTCGAGGGTTCTACTGTCGCCGGGATGTTGGTGCCCGCCAGCAGCTGCAAGCCGCCGGTCTGCCGCGTCATGAAGCTTTCGAGCAGCGAACTGTCCAGACGGTGCAGGTTGCGGATGGCATCTGCCACAGTGAAGAGGGGCTTCAAATTGAGGTGGAGAGCCGCATGGCCCAGAGGTGCCAAATCGATCAGGGCCACGTTGCTGTGGGCAGCTTGTAAGGCTAGCGCCAGATTGACGGCAACGGTTGTCGCCCCACTTCCGCCTTTCGCGTTGACCACGGTAAAGACCTTGCCCCGCGAACCTTCCCGGCGGCTCTTGCGTTGGGCAGTGGTCAACCGCACGAAGGCTTCCAGGAGATCGGTGGTAGTCGTCGGACGTTCGATGAACTCGCGCGCCCCGGCCCGCATGGCGTTCACAATCACTTGTGGTTGCTGCATGCTGCCGATGGCGAACAGCGCGCATTCCGGCATTTCCTGATGCAGTAATTCGATAGCCCGCAGCGCTAAAGCAGAGTTATCCGAAGGAATATCCACCAGCACGACGTCGGCGTTTGCCGACTGCACCCGGCGCACCACCGGATCGGCTGTGGCCACGGGGAAGCTGGCGCACGTATGGACCGTTCGCGCCACGCTCGTGCCGTCAACGAGCACCTGCAGGACAGCCCGCTGTTCGCTGTCCGGCGCGACTATGACTACCGAGAGTTCGGGCATGACCGCACTAGAATCTTCAAGCTTCTAAGATAACCTACTCTGGCGAGGAAAGAACCCTCATTTCGCGGGCCCGGTCCCCTCCGGACTATCGACTTACTTGCCTGACGGCTTCTTCTCGTCGAACTTACCGTTATCCAGGAGCGGTTCCGGGTTCTTGGGACCCGGTGGCGGCGCGCTGCTGGGTGAAACCCGCCGCGCCGTACAGAGCACCATTAATTCCGCATTGCTCTTGCGCTTGCTAGTGCTCTTGAAAAAGTTGCCCAGGATCGGAATGTCACCCAATCCCGGAATCTTATTCACCACGTTGGTCACGCGGTTATCCATTAAGCCTGCTATCACGAAGCTTTGACCGTCTTGCAATTCAAATTCCGTATCCGCCCGCCGGGTGCTCAATGCCGGTACGGTTAAGCCCTGAATCGTAAGCCCATTAGCAAAATCCAGCGTGCTCACCTCCGGTACCACCCGCAAATGAATGTTGCCGTTGGGCGTGATAACCGGAGTAAATTTCAGCCGGACGCCGAATTCCTTGAAGGAGATGGTGACCGCCGTGAAACCTTGTCCCGGCTGGACTATGGGACAGGGGAATTCGCCACCCGCCAGGAAGCTCGCCTCTTTGCCGTTGACTGCGATCAGGTTCGGCTCTGCCAGAATCTGCAGCAGGTTCTTGGTCTGCAAGGCTTTGATCACGGCGCCTACGTGAGTGTCGGGACGAAAGAGAAAGACATTCAGCATGTCGCTGATTGAGACACTACTCGTAATGGGTGCACCGGGCGAGGGGGACGTGTCGGTTAGGTTTCCAAACTTAGGGCCAGAGAATTGGCCGGTCGTAGTGCTGCCAATCGTGTTGGTGATGCCGGTGCTGAACAAGTTGGCGCCCAGCTCCGTCAGGGCCGAGCGATCAACTTCCGCAAACTTAACCTCCAGCAGCACTTCCTGTGCGCCTACCGGGCCAAACGTCAAAACGTTGACAACTTTGCTGGAATACGCCTCGGCGATCATGCCCGCGCGCTTGGCCACATCCTCGGTGGAAACATGGCCCGAAAGGACGATCGCATTCCGGGACGGCGAGACATTGATCTGTTCGTCCGGGAAAACCCGGTGTTCTTCCTCGGCTGCGGCAGTGATATCGACGTCGACCCGCAGGTCAAAGCTCCGCGAACGCTCCGCTAGATCCCAGATCAGAAGGGAAACCTCACCCGGCGCACGGCCATGAACCAGAATCTGGGTTGGGGTAACGACCATTGCGTCCGCGACGGCGTCATCCGTTACCGACACGCGCTTCAGACGCTCAGTGACGTTGATCAAGAGCGACTTGCCGACCATCACGCGCAAGGGCGCGGCGCCCGTCGGTTCTCTTTGCGGCGATACCGTGGCAGAAGAAGGTGTTGTCTCGTTCTGAGGAGCAGACGGCACGGCGGGCGGGTTGTTAACCGGCTCAGCACCTTGCGGCGAGGCAGGGGGAACAGCCTGTGGCGGGTTGCCCTGGTTCTGCGCCAATCCGGCCGTCGCTAGTAGGAGTAGACCTGCCCTAAGAACCTTCCCGCCAACCATCATCTTCATCTCTCTCCGCACAATTCTTTTTCTTTCCTGCTGAACTTAACGGGGATCAGTGGTCGAACTTAACGGTGTCTTTCTTAGGCCCGCGAATTACTTCAATGCTGTAAACCGGTGGCGCAGGCGGCGGTTGGTTCGTTGGCGCACGTCTGATCTTCGGCGCTTTCATGACGGCGGGCGTAGGAGCGGGGGCTAGGCCTGTGTAGAGATTGGTGTTGCGCACGGACGGGAGTCTTTGTTGGATGGTGTCGAGCGGATTGCGCAGCGCCAGTTGAATCTTTCCTTCCTGGCTCGCCAAGGTCAGTTTTTGGGCATCTTCCGGCGAGACCAGCAAGGTGATTACCGGCACAGTTTGCGGTTCCCCGGCAGTGTTACGTTCCAGCTTCTGACCCGCAGCCAGCACGGCGATGTTCTCCAGCACAGTGGTAGTTTGGGATTCGCTGCTGCCCAGAGGATTCCCAGTAAGGAGCACATCAACGCGCGTGCCGGGCATCACAAAACCGGCAACCGACACCACTTCATTCACCCGCACGGAAACCGCCCGCATCCCCGGCGGAATGAGCGCGGGCATGCCGGAGCCAGCATTTTCCGCCGCCAACTTATTAGGCAATATGAATTCGCCCTTGGAGACAGGCAGCACGACACCGCGTCCCACCACGTGCGTCTTCCCGCGGAAGACATTGGCCGGCAAGTCCTCCGCGGGAAGCTTCACGATCTTTACATCGCGATCTTCAATTTTCGCCCCGACCTGGATGTCAGTGGCAGCGACGACGACGTCCACGCCAACCTGCCGGGGGCTTGCCGTCCTCGCCTGCAGTGTGCGATAGACGCTGAAGCTCAACAGGCCTCCCAGTGCGACCGCTACGAGGCCTATCAGCAGAAGTCTACTGCGATTCATGGCGGCTCCTCGTCAGGGAATTCCAAAATCGAATGGTCGACCAGCGAGACTGTAGGAGATCGCCGGTCATACCAACTCTCTCCTCAGCGCACGTGAGGAACAAGCATTTTTTGGTCCAGTGTTTCTGGATGATTGACGCGAATGATATCAGACCCGCTCGCCTCAGGGCCAAACCTATTGAGTCGGCCGGGCTAGCGAGGAGAATAACCTTAACCGAGACTCCAGGGTGCTTAGCTACGCTCCAGGCTGCCCGGAACAGACCATCGCCGTGCACGCTGTCGCGCCACCCCGACTGCACTCTATGAATCAATACCTTGAATGGAAACGACGAAGCACCAGACACTCCGTACATATTAACGCGAATTGCTGCCCAGCGGAGCCCTGAATCACACAATACTGCACTCCCCAGGCGCCGTCTCCGATCCAATGCTAAGCATTAGCAGTTCTGAGACTTGCGACGTCGGAAGCGATGGCAAGGTAGGCGCAAGTCTCATTGCCTTGGCTTCGCCCGTTTGAGCGAGAACGCAAAAATGTGTGCCACACCGGAGGTGTTTTGGGGCCTACGCGGTGGCGGCCACTCTACTGAATCGAACTCGCTACGTTGGAGAATACAGTGTTGGCTTTAGTGCCAATCAGTCGAACAGTGCCAACCACGATTACCAGAATAACCGCCAGCATTTACTGCATACTCGGCAGTGTCCTGGCGCAGATCGTCTCTCCATAGTTCAAGGAAAAAGCTGGCCATATCCGCCCCAGACTGGCACTATAGCACAGCGAACTTCACCGGCGGACTTTGCGCCGACTGCAGCGACTGCAGAACTCCCTCCGATTAACAATGGCGGAAAGATTCGGGTGCCGTGATTTTCTCCGGGAGCTCAGGACCTTGCTGTTGACGTGAGCGGTGAACGCGCTCCAGACTCAGATTCTGCTCCCGCTCTTCGTCATTTACGGCAAACAACTGATTGATTCTAGCGACGATGGATCGGTCAAGCCTCAGCCTAGGCCATCGTGTTCAGGCTGTATTGTGCCTTTTCGGAAGCAAACATCTGGCCAAAACTGCCGTAGAAAAATCAGCAAATTGAGGAGCGGTGCTGGACCCTGTCGGGTTGCCAGGAACGAGGACTCTGCTGCCGGAAAATTTCTTCTCTCTGTCTCATCAAGTCGGCATGCGGTGCGCAGGACGTGCAGGGCGGCAAAGGTAAGGACCATCAGCAGGAGTTATTCCGATTCGGAACGCGCACCAGCAGCACGCCTTGTGCATCAGCGGCGGCCAAACCCGCATTTCACCTCTTCCGACAGCCTCCCAGAAGCGGCGAAGGTCCGGAGCGCAATCATCAAGGGCTCGACCTAATGCCGATACCGTGCTTCACCGTGCTTATATGTCGACAAGTTAGTCCAAAATCAAGGATATACCAGCACTGTGATGACAAGCAGCTCCGTGATTCGTTCCTAGCAATGATCTGAACTGGGCGAGGTCTGCGATTGACGAGGTATAAACCGACAGAAAGAAGGGATGAAAGATGCACCCCGTTGGATGCTAGATTGCACTCACGATGGCTCTGGATAAAGAGTTCTCCCGCTGCGGCGGAGTTTTTATTCGAGTCATCCCGAACCCCTGGACGAATGCCTGATGAGGTCATTTTTTTTTGGCACGTTCTCCGCTCTGTCCTCGCTGTGTCGGATTTCAGACAAAACTGCGCGTTGTCCGATCCAAGACTAGGGCTTTGGCAGTTCTAGAACTTGCACCATCTCAGGGTGCCACCAGTTTAATGGAGAAACTGCTATTTTACAGTCGATGCAGCCGATTAAGCCTAAGCCGCCTAAACCGCCGAAGCAAAGAAAGGCTCAGTTTTTATGACTGCCAAAGGCGCCAAAATGCTTGTCCTCATGGTCCTCTGCGGCATGACTGCAATTCACATCGCACTGGGAGTGAAGACCTGGGATAGCGTTACTGCTGGTTATCCAGACTTCACGATCTTTTACTCTGCAGGGAAAATGGTCCGGCAAGGGATGGCCAATAAGCTCTACGACGAAACCGCCGAATGGCAAGTTCAGCGTGAGGTTGCCCTTGGGCTGAGAAACCACCGCAGAGCAGCTGTGCCATTCATGCATGCACCATTCGAGGCGTTGATCTTTGTGCCACTGAGCCTGCTCCCTTTTACTGCTGCTTACGTAGTTTGGAACCTGATCAACCTCTCAGTTCTTCTCCTGTTTTGTTTTGTCCTCAGAGCGGATCTCGGGGCTCTCCACCGCTATTCACCGTTATTGCCAAGCTTGTTCCTGCTGGGATACTTCCCAGTATTCAACACTCTCCTCGAAGGACAGGATGTGATCCTGTTGCTGTTGCTCTACGCCGCAGTATTCGTAGCGTTGAAGAAAGATGCGTTGTTTCGTGCCGGTTGCTGGTTGGGGCTGGGGCTATTCCGCATACACCTCGTCGTGCCTTTTCTTTTCTTCATGGCGCTACTCAGAAAATGGAGGCTGGTGGCGGGTTTTATGACCAGTGCGCTGGGGCTCGCGTCGGTTTCAGCACTGGTCGTCGGGTGGCGTGGCATGATTAGCTATCCTGCTCACATCTGGAGCCTGGAGCACCATTTAGGACCCCTTATCCTGGCCGCACGGGCCAATCCCAATCTACGTGGGCTCGCCGAAGGAATACTTTCTCACTGGTCCGGCACTCCAACGGTCCCACTCGTAGTCGTCCTACTTTCTGCCATAATCGTGTTTCTGGTTGTCGCATGTTGGCGAACCCCTATCTCTAAACCCCGTATCTTCGACCTGCGGTTTTCGTTGATGTTGGTGGCGACTGTCCTGCTCAGCTACCACACACTATTCTATGATTTCACGCTGCTTGCGCTGGCGGTCATCTTAGTCTGGAACTACGTGCTAGGTACGCCCAGCTTGCGAACCGGTCACCGGATCGAATTACTTGCCCCCGCGGCACTCCTGAGCTTCACGCCACTGTATATGGTGTTTTGGGTCCATCACTGGGAAGGGTCCTATGCAATGGCGTTGCTCCTCCTCGGATGGGCATGGGCGCTTGTCCGAGAGATTTCGCGCAGTACGGTTTCTGCTAAGTGCGCTGGCGAGTGCTTGTAAGATCGTATCCAGTGCGCGTTCCGGCGCGCGGGAGGCCGGAACGTTCCGATGATATTGGAGAACTTTGATTCATCGTCCGCCAATTAGTTTGCGGCAGAACAAGGTCGGACTGCTGATCGCCACGCTCGCCGCTCTGTCGGCTTGGTTCTTCACAGATAACATTCTCATCCCCCACCAGATAGTCGAAGCAGCAGCAATGGACCGTCCCCGAGGCAATTTATCCGACTTGTATCCGCGTTGGCTGGGTGCGCGCGAGTTGTTGCTGCAGGGGCGCGATCCTTACAGCCGCGAAATCACTCGCGAAATTCAAGTCGGATACTACGGAAGGCTCGTCGATGCTACCCGCCCTAATGACCCCAAAGACCAACAAGGTTTCGCATACCCAGTCTATGTGGTGTTCCTGCTCGCTCCCACTGTGTGCTTGCCTTTCCGGGAAGTGCAGAGCGGCTTCCGTTGGCTTCTCGTGATTCTCACCGGAGCATCTGTCCTGTTCTGGTTGCGCGCGCTGCGATGGCGGCCTCCTCTCCTCGTTACGGCGACCTGGATAGTAGTGACCCTGGGCTGTTTCCCAGCCATCCAGGGTCTCAAGTTGCAGCAGTTGAGCCTGCTGGTTTGCGCACTACTCGCCGCCTGCGCGGCTGCTGTCGCGAGCGGCGCGCTGACAATTGCGGGCGTTCTTCTTGCTGTGGCGACGATCAAACCACAGATGACGGCGATTCTTGCAGCCTGGCTGCTGCTCTGGGCGATTGCCGACTGGGGCTCACGAAAGCGGTTGGTCGTAAGCTTTGTTGTGACGATGGCAATTTTGCTGGCAGGTTCGGAAATCCTGCTTCCCGGCTGGATCGGTCGCTTCCGCGCTGCTGCAGCTGATTACTGGCAGTACACCGGAGGAGGGAAGTCCATACTCGACGTGGGATTGAGTGCTGCCCTCGGCAAACCAATCGCAGTCATTCTCGTGATCGCGCTCGCCGTTTTATGCTGGCGTGTCCGTCGAGAACCAGCGGACAGCCCTGCCTTTGCGAGGTCATCGGCGCTCGTGCTGGCTGTCACCATCGTCGTCATCCCGACCTTTGCGCTCTATAACCAACTGCTCCTGCTGCCTGCGTTCATGCTGGTTGTCCGCTCACTCCCTGAGCTGTGGGGGAAGGGAAGGATGGCTCGTTTTTTTGTCGTGGTCACCGGTGCAGCCATTCTGTGGTCCTGGGTTACGGCTGTACTGGCCGACCTTGCGCTGCTGGTGCTGTCCCGTGAACTCGTTCTGAAGACCTGGGCCGTGCCCCTGTACCCCGGCTTAGCGGTTCCTGTGGCAGTGCTGGGGCTGCTCGCAGTCTCGGCGGTTTCGGCAAAACGTCCGCTCGCGAATGAGTCCGTCTCGGCTTGAACTCGGCTTGAGCGAGTGTTGCAATGATACAAGCTCACGGGTTACTCTTCTGCACCCTGTCTCACGGAGGACGACATGAATCTGAAGATAGACACGAGAACAACCGAGGGCGTAGCTGTCGTCTCTTGCGCCGGCCGGATTGTCTTCGGGGATGAGGCCTCCGCGCTTCGGTCGGAATTGAAAAAAATCCTGAATAGCAGCAAGAAGATCGTTCTCGACCTTTCCGAAGTTAGTTACATCGATAGTGGCGGCCTGGGCACCCTGGTTGGCGTATACTCATCAGCGCGCAGCGCAGGAGCCGACATCAAACTCGCTGGCCTGGGCCAACGTGTACGTGATGTCCTGCAGATTACCAAGCTCGTCACTGTGTTTGAGGTTTACGATAACGAGCAACAGGCACGCGCCGCTTTTCACTGACGTCGGGTATACCCGTCAAATACGCGCGATACCGGGCGGGCCTGTGTAGCTGACTCCCCACCGCCCAAAGCTCCTGCGCCTGCCTTGCTGTCAGGAGCAGCATTAGTTCCGCATGGCCTTCGCATCCACTTCGAACCTCAGCTCCGAGTCCGGCTCCGGCGTATTTCCGAGCCTGGTCCTGGTACAGGGAGACGAGCAGCGCACCATCCCGCTCAAACACAGCCCTTTCACCGTGGGACGAAAGGTGGACAAAGACCTAGTCATCGCTGATCCGCGGGTCTCGCGCGATCACGCCAGAATCATTTCGGAAGATGGCATTTTCTTCGTCATCGATGAAAGCAGCAAACACGGCACTTTCGTCAATGGCGAACGGGTCCAGCGGCAGAAGCTGCAGCGTAACGACCGGCTGGAGTTTGGCGTCCGCGATGGAGCCTACGTGGTCTTCCATCCGCAACACCCGGCCTCCAATACCGCCCGCGAGTTCCTCAGCCAGATCTCGGGTCTGCAGATCTCTACGGACACTACCGATCTGGAAAAGCTGACTATGTTTCTGGAAGCAGCGCGCAAACTGAACACCACTGGCGTGCTGGATGAAATCCTGGTCACTCTGGTCGAGACCACCCTGAAACTAACTCGCGCGGAGCGTGGTTACGTGTTTCTCAAGTCGGAAGATGGAACCCTGCGCCTGGCCGCCGGTCGCAACTCGAAAGGCGAGCCGCTCCTTGACGACAAGACTATTTCCCATTCCATCCTCGAAGAGGCTGTCAATTCCGCCTCCGAGTACCTAGTCACCGACACCAGCCAGTCGCTGGATCTGGCCGCACGCCGCAGCATCATGGCCTACGATTTGCGCACCGTCATCTGTATTCCTCTGCGAAAACCGCAGATCCAAACCCGACGGGGACCGGTTACAGCCGAACCGGCGCCGTCCACGGGTAGCGAGATCATGGGCGCCCTGTATGTCGACTCTCGCTTCGCCTCGCGCGATATCTCCAGTGTCAGCCACGACATCTTGCGGGCGGTCGCCACCGAAGCTGCTTCCTTAGTTGAGAACGCCCGCCTGGTGCAGGCCGAGGAAGCCGCCCGCCGCTACCAACAGGAACTGGCCATCGCCTCGGCCATGCAACAGCGCCTGATGGAGGTCCACATCCCTGAAGTGCCCTTCGCCCGCGTGAACGGCCGCAATCTGCCTTGCAAAGAGATTGGCGGGGATTTCTTCGACGCCGTGAGCACGGAAAATCATTTCGCCGTCGCCGTCGCCGACGTGTGCGGCAAAGGAGTGTCTGCCGCTCTGCTCGCCAACACGCTCCAGGGAATGATCTATTCCCACCTGGTGGCCCGCATGCCTTTGGCAGAGATTGTGGCCGCAGTGAATCTCTTCTTTACCCAGAAACACCTCGGCGAGAAGTACGCCACGGTGGTCATTGCGCGAATCAGCTCTGATGGGGAACTGGAATACGTTAACTGCGGACACGTACCGCCGCTGCTAATTTCCAATCACCAGGTCACGCGCCCGGGCAATGGCAATTTACCCGTAGGCTTGCTGGCAGAAGCCACTTATGAAAGCGGAAGTTGCCGTCTTCAGCCCGGCGATCGTCTGCTTATCGTGACCGACGGCGTTACCGAGGCAGAAAACGCACGCGGCGATTTTTTCGAAAACGAGAGGCTTGAGAAAGTCGCCAGCACGAGTTCCTCCTACGAAGACATCTTGAATTCCGTGGCAAATTTCTGTGGTGGAACTCCTCTCACCGACGACTGCACCGTAGTCGAACTCGTTTACACGGGGTAGGCAACAACCAGCGTGAGGATGGGCATTATCGGCAGCTATAAGGGAGATCCAAACCGGCGAGAAAAGGACCTAAGACTTTTGGTTCTGGGACAGCTTGGTGAGGAACTCCGTTACCTCCTGCGAATTCCAGTCCACGGGGCCGATGAATTTGCGGCGGACTACGCCGTTGCGGTCGATTATGTAGGTCTCGGGCCATCCTGACGTTCCGTAGAGCCTGCTGCTTCTCTGGTCGGGGTCGCGGACCGTCAGGAAGGTAACCCCGTGATCTCGCAAGAATCTGTGATAGGCATCGCTATCAACATCGATGCTGACACCTACCACCGTTACTCCCCTGGCCTTCATCCGTTCGCTCATACCGATCAAGGACGGAATTTCTTCCACGCAGGGTGCGCACCAGGTCGCCCAAAAATTGAGCACGACAATTTGCCCATGCAGCTGGCTCAGGGAGATGCTGCGGTCGGCGTCCTGCACTGTGAAATCAGGCGCGCTGGTGCCGATCCGAGGCGGACGCGAGCCGCTATAACAGCCAACCAACAGAAGAAGAACAAGAATTGGGATCGGGGAAAGAAACCTTCTCACCCAGATATAATAACGAATTCGGCCTGGGGTGAGACGAGAAACTGTGCAGCCTGAAGTGTCCGTTATCGTGCCGGCACGCAACGAAGAGGCTTGCCTCGGGATGTGCCTGGAGTCGCTGATCCGGCAGAAGGGCGTGGATTTCGAGGTGCTGGTTGTGGATGACGGCTCGACTGACCGCACCAGAGAAATCGCTTTGTCATTTCCAGGCGTGCGAGTCCTCGATGCTCCCCCACCTCCTGCGGATTGGAATGGGAAGAGTAACGCGGCGTCCACCGGTGCAAGAGAGGCTCGGGGCGAGTGGCTGCTTTTTACCGATGCCGACACGGTGCACCTTCCGGGCTCGTTGGCCTTGAGCCTGGCAGAGGCTAAGAGAAATGGAGCCGCGTTGCTTTCCTATTCGCCCGGCCAAGAGGTCCATGGGTTTTGGGAAAAGGCAGTGATGCCGGTGATCTTCGCTGAGCTGGCATCCACCTACAAGGCTTCGGCGGTGAGTGATCCGGCATCGCCAGTCGCTGCCGCTAATGGCCAGTACCTGCTGATCACGCGGGAAGCTTATGAAGCAGTGGGTGGGTTTGCTGCAGTCGCTACTAGCCTTCTTGAGGATGTTGCGCTGGCTCGGGCCGTCAAGCAAACAGGACGGAAGCTGCACTTCCGATATGGCCCCGACGCGGTGCGCACGCGGATGTATCGCGGCTTCATCCAATTGCGCGAAGGATGGACCAAGAACCTAGTCCTGTTGTTCCCGGCAGCAAGGAAGCTCGCGGTCCTGCGCGCTACAGAGTTTCTCTTGATAGCTAGCGGTGCCACGTTCACGGTCGTAACGCTATTTCAAGGTGCAATGGCATTCGGCATTTTGGCCTGGATTGTCACCGCCGGCCTGTACGGCTTGTTTCTTCGCCGGATTCTCCGAGCACACTTCTCGTGGGATCGGACTCTCCTAGCCATCTGCGGCCTGCCGCTGTTTGCGTATCTTTTGAGGCGCTCACGACTTTCTTATAAGAGGGGGAACGTGATGTGGAAGGGCAGAGTGTATCGAGCGGGGAAGTTGTTCGAGCAACACCGCGGTTCCGGCGGTGCGTCCGCAAGAGATTGCCGGCCGGGCGCCGGCGCTAGCCCGGGGCGATCATGGTCTATCTGACGCGCAAAGCGGAATTCTCAGCATCGCATTACTACCACAACCCGGAATTCACTCCGGAAGAGAACCAGCACATCTTCGGCAAATGCAACAATCCCAATGGACACGGCCACAACTATATGCTCGAGGTCACGGTTAAGGGCGAGGTCGATCCGCGGTCGGGTTTTGTAGTTGATCTCAGGCAACTGAAAGAGATCATGAACAGGGAAGTGCTGGATACTCTCGATCATCGGTTTCTGAATAAGGAAGTACCCGAATTCAGCAGGCAAATCCCTACGACCGAAAATATTGCAATCGCGATCTGGCAGCGGCTCGAACCGAAATTGAAGACTGCCAAACTGCATCGCGTGCGAGTGTACGAGACGCCAGACCTGTTCGTCGATTTCTACGGAGAAGCATGAAGGCGCACTTGTCACGACGGTATCTGTTTTCGGCTTCGCATCGGTTGCACAATGATGCAATGTCGGCTGAGGAGAACCGCGCTACGTATAGCAAGTGCAACAACCCGCATGGGCACGGACACAACTACACTTTGGAAGTGACAGTCAGCGGGCCGGTGGATGAGCGCACGGGCATGGTCTGCAATCTCGTCGATCTGGATCAGTTTGTCGAGCGCGAGGTCCTGGAGCGGTTTGATCACCAGAATTTAAACTCGCTGTCGGAGTTCTCAAGCACAGTGCCGACTACGGAGAACTTGTGCGAGCAGATTTACGATATTTTGCAGCGCGGATTCCGCTACGCACATCTGGAAAAGGTGAGATTGGAAGAGACCATGATGAATTCGTTTGAGTATGCGGGCGGTAGGGAATTGCTCAAGTAGAAGGTGAAGGCCGGCCAGGCGGGTCAGAGACCCGCCTCCACAGGACAGCTTGCCGCATAACACAGGGGAGTCACAATGTCACCAGCAACCGAGCCAGCTACGGTAACCAGTGCTACTTTTGAGGAGTTGGTGCGCGAGATGCTCGTGCGCCTGGGAGAAGATCCTAAACGCGAAGGCTTGACCCGCACGCCTGCCCGCGTGCATCGCGCCTTTGAATACCTGACGCGCGGGTACCAGCAAGATCCCGAGGCCATGCTTAGGGGGGCGTTGTTCACGGTCAACTATGACGAGATGGTGATCGTAAAAGATGTGGAGATGTTCAGCCTGTGTGAGCACCACATGCTGCCGTTCTTCGGCAAGGTGCACGTTGCATATATCCCTAAGGGAAAAGTGATTGGACTCAGTAAGATTCCACGACTCATCGAAATCTTTTCACGGCGGCTGCAGATTCAGGAGCGGTTGACCACGCAGATTGCCGAAACCATCCAGAAAGCGATTGAACCGCAGGGCGTAGGAGTGGTGATCGAAGCGCGGCACTTGTGCATGATGATGCGCGGCGTAGAGAAACAGCACTCGGCAGCGGTCACCTCGTCCATGCTCGGCTGCTTCCGAGACGAGCAGGAGACGCGGACAGAATTCCTCTCTCTGATTCGCAATAGGAGCAACGGAGTTTAGTGTGGCCGAAAGGCCGGTACTTCCCAGATCAGTGCTGTCCGAACTGGCGTGGAAGCCGGCGCGCACCTCTTCTGAAAATGCGGGACATAACCGCTTCCTCTACAAGCCCCCATCCGAAGTAGGGTGGTACTCCTGAAACCCAGAGCCAGTTGCTCTGGCAAGGACTCAGGTCGGGCGAGGAGAGAGTATAAATCGATTCGATCGATGATTGAAAAATCGTGTTCCACATTTACCATGCCCTCGCGAACTGGCTGGTTACCCTCACCGAACTCCTGGTGGTAATCGCCGCAGTTTCGATGATCTTCTCGCGACCGTCGACCGCGCCACAAACAACGGGTTTCAATACGCTTGAGCGCTTTTTTCGCCGGCTCGCGTCGAAGCGAGCGCTCTCCATCGCTGCCGTCGGCATGCTGGCGCTTACAGTTCGCGCCGCGCTCATCCCCCTCCTGGGCATTCCTGAACCGCACTGGTTTGACGAGTTCAGCTACCTTTTGGCTGCCGACACGTTTGCTCACGGGCGGTTCACCAATCCGACCCACCCCATGTGGGTACACTTTGAAAGTTTTCACATCATTCAACAACCCACCTACATGTCCATGTATCCACCGGGCCAGGGGCTCGTGCTGGCCGCCGGGCAGTTACTTGGGCACCCATGGATCGGACAATGGTTCATCACCGCCGCCATGTGTGCAGCGTTATGCTGGATGCTCCAGGGCTGGCTGCCACCAACTTGGGCGCTGTTCGGCGGATTGCTGGGGGTGCTCAAGCTTGGAATCCTCACCTACTGGATGAACGAATACTTCAGCACTTCGATCGTTGCCCTGGGTGGTGCGCTGGTGCTGGGCGCGCTACCTCGTTTGAAGAAGCGTGCTCGGTCGCGCGATGCGATCTTTGTGGCTTTAGGTTTGGCAATCCTGGCCAACACGAGACCTTATGAAGGCCTCATCTTTAGTTTGACGGTCTCTGCTGCCATGCTCGCCTGGTTCCTTGGGAAAAATCGTCCAGCCACGAAAATTCTGCTGTTCCGGGTAATGGCGCCGATTCTCACGATCCTGGTGGTTGCCGCTGTCGCTACCGGCTACTACTACTATCGCGTAACCGGAAACCCCTTCCGTATGACGTACCTAGTGAACCGCGACACGTATGCAATCACTCCTTATTTCCTGTTCCAGTCGCCGCGCCCAGAGCCGGCGTACCACCATGCTGCGATGCGCGAGTTCTACCGCTGGGAACTAGCAAACGATTATTTGCCAGGCCGGTCGCTGAAAGGGTGTCTAAGCAAAATAGGGGACAGACTGGCGAGGCTGTGGCGTTTCTACCTGGGTCCCGTGCTTACCATTCCACTCTTTGCTTTTCGAGGACTCTTTCGTGACCGTAAGATGCGATGGCCATTGCTGTCGGGTGGGTTCTTTCTGATTGGGGTGATGCCGGAGACCTGGAACGCGCCGCACTACTTCGCTCCCATGACCGCGCTTCTGTACCTCGTGCTGCTACACTGCATGCGTCATTTGCGCTTTTGGAACTGGCACGGTCAACCGATAGGAACCGCGTTAGTACGCTCCATTCCTGTGATTTGCTGCGCCATGATCGTAATTCGACTTACGGCTGTCGCAGCCCACGCGCAAATCGAGGAAGCGTGGCCGCATGGCAATCTAGGTCGTGCGCAGCTTGTGCGCGAGTTGAACCGTACCCCCGGACGCCACCTGGTCATAGTGCGCTACAGCAACAATCCCCAGGTGAACCGTGCTTTGGAATTCGTGTACAACGCGGCGGACATTGATAGTGCGAAAATCGTTTGGGCGCGTGACATGGGTACGAAGAATCTGGAACTGATTCGTTACTTTCATGATCGCCACGTGTGGCTGGTGAATGGAGGTGAGTCATCGCCGGGATTATCGTCCTATCCGGTTTTGGTGTCGCCGATTGCAAACAACTCAAGCAAGAGCGCTTCTACTTCGGATTAAATGTATAAAGCTGGGGTTTCGCCAGGTTGGAACCAGCCCAAGGCAACTCCGTAAGTCTTTTTAATCAAGGAAATCCGGTAAACCCACCCCCCAGACGCGCAAATTCGAAGCCCCGTTAGGCTAGCCGATCTTCAGGAAAGAGGTTTTCGGGACAGGACCATGTACTGCGCCCCGCAGGGAAAGCGCGAAAACGAGGGCTCCAGAAAGCGGAGGGACTTCAAGAATCTTGGGAAGATGAAGAGGAAATTGGTGTAGAGAACTTGGAATCCTTCCTCCCGCAGGAGACGGGCGGTTTCCGAGGGAGTCAGAGTGACTGCGTCGCGATCAAACGCACAACGAGACATGACCCAGAGCGCGCCGAGATTCCACGGATTGTTCTCCCACAGAGCAAATAAGCCTCCCGGCCGAAGGGAATGGAGAATGTACTTGGCGGCCTTGCCCCGCTCTCCCACGGGAATGTGGTGGAACACGCCATTGCAATACGCCACGTCAATCTCTTCGCAGGGGAAATAGTCTTCGAACCTCAGGAATCGGATCCCAAGATCTCTATATCTGGATCTCGCCATTTCTAAAGAGGAACCTGATGGATCAAGTCCGACAACTGACTCAACACCGGCCAAGTCTCGCAGAAGAACAGCAGTGCCACCGATTCCGCAGCCGTAATCCATTGCCGACTGCGGTTGTGCTCCTAGTTCTCGCAAGCACTTCGCCAGCCAGGAAATGCGTCCTCGCGCGAAATAGTCCTTGCCTTCGCCGCTTACAGAAAGCGCCTGATCAAGGTCGGCTTCGTAGCTGCTAGCAAATGAGTCAAATTCGGCCGCATGCTTCATCGGCGTCGAAGCCCGAGTACGCTCAGGAAGAAGCTGGCGAATACGGTCTGCACTCCCAATATGAGAAAAAGAGCGGCAGGAATGACCACTCGCATAGTATGGGGGTAGTTCAGAAGACCGAAATGCTTGGCCCCCCAGATGCCTACTGCGTAGACAGAAGTGCTCAGGCCAAGGATAACCAGTATTGCCCCAACCAAGAGTCCGACCTCAAGAGTGATGTAGCGGAAAAGCCTGTCCAGGGTCGGATCGGCAGGAAGGAGGCCCTCCGAGATCGCGAACAACTTAGTGAAGACAGCAAAAGCGATAGCCTGAAATCCGAGTAGGACGAATGCAGCTGCATAAAGGAGCGTGTGGACATCGAATGTAACCTCGCCTACCTTTCTTGGCGCTGGCAACAACCATAGCCCCATCACAGCTCCAACTAGCATCAGAACGCCACCCGGGTATAGGAACAACCAACGTGGGCTGTAAAGAAGAAAAAAGCGTAACGTCCGCCAACCGTCGCGCCATGTCCTAATGTGCGGCGGTCGGCTGCGTCCGTCCGGGGCTAGCGTCGTGGGTACCTCAGCGATCCGCAGCTTGAGCAGAGTGGCCTTCACGACCATTTCGGTTGCGAATTCCATGCCCGTGGTTCGTAGATCCATCCTCTCGTACGCGTCTATGCGAAACCCACGAATCCCGCAATAGAAATCTCCAACCGGGCTATGGAAGAACAAACGCCCGATCCCGGTAAGCAAGGGATTCCCGAGATATTTGTGCAACGGAGGCATCGCGTCCTTTTCAATACCACCACGAAACCGATTACCCATCACGAGATCAGCGCCTTCCCGCAATTGCTCAAGGAAACGCGGAATGTGACCGAAGTCGTAGCTGTCGTCTGCGTCGGCCATGACGATGTACTTACCGGACGCAGCGCCGATGCCCCCCCTGAGCGCACTGCCGTATCCTCTTTCCTGAACATGTACGACTTTGGCTCCGAGCCGCTCTGCAATCACGATCGAACCGTCGGTGCTTCCGTTGTCTGCGACAATGACCTCGCCTGCAAGGTTCTCTTTCTTTAGAGCGCGCTGAGCCTTGCGAATGCAAGTTTCCAATGTTTCGGCTTCGTTCAAGCAGGGCATAACCACTGACAGCTCTATCGATCCGTGTCCAGTCGGCGGACTCGCCTGACACTCGGATTCCCTTCTGAGCACAATCGACACGGTTTAACCCTGGCGAAGAAACTTCAACTTTCATCCAGCTGGCAGTCAGCGGATCAGACCAGCGCCGGGACTCGCACGCTATCTGTGGGAAATCGGCCCTCAATCTCACAAAGTTTATCAAGAAAGTCTTGAAATTGAAGCCTATTCTCGGACTCTGGGCGCGCCAGGAGCGGCACCGGCAAAATAGAAAACACAAAATAGAACAAAATAGAAGACTCAGTGCCCGATTCAAGCTGCCGATGTATGCTCTCACCTTCTTGGATCTGGGCCATACACAGCCGGAGTTTTTCTCAACTTCTGCTCGCGAGTTTCCTCGCCCTCTTTTCAAAACTGGCGTTCATCCGCCGGATTTCTATCGAGATCCACGTTCTTGCTTACTCGGGGGCGAGACTAGATTGGCGGCTCTGGCCTCCCAGTCCGCTTCATGACTAGCAGAGCATATGACGAACTTCATCAGCCTCATTGGCGATCAACGAGAGCCCGCCGGTTGAGCTGTGTGACACCGTTGTTCATCGCGATCCTGGATGGACATCAACTAGCCCATGTTTGTACTTCCGGGCTGTAGTTCAGGGTGGGCTGACCCCCCACACGGTGCTTGCGCGCGCCCAATCAGAATCAGAAACACCCCTTGGGTGACCTCGGTCTTGGCCAAGTATTCCTCGGCCAGATCATGTTTGCGTTCCCCTACTGGGCAGTTGATACCGGGAATCGCGTGTGCTCGAGCAGAAGCCTGAAGGCGACGACTGAAACGACCCGCCATACACATCAAATGGGCGTTGTCGAGGGTCGTGTCGGATCCGGTGAGAGTCTGCCACCGGGCCCGAGATCCACCGGGAGCATGCCCCATCCGGAAGTACTCATTATAAAGACCTGCGCTGCGGCTGTTACGATTGCCTTGATCGTATCATCCTCAATGTTCACTAAGTCTGTCGGCCATCGTGGAAAAGCGCGTAGGACGTTAAGACAGATGTGTTCCCCGATATGTCTTCATCCAGTTCTAGGCGCTAGCTGGGCGAAGGATGTCGCGCTCAGAACCAGCAGGCCAGGCCTAGACAATTACCAGGTCCCATAGCTATAGCGCCTCGGCCGGGGCGGGAAAAGCTTGATCATTAGGATGCCGGCGGCAAACCCGCCGACATGTGCCCAGAATGCAATGCCGCCGGTCTGGCTGGTGGCGGCTATGGCGGTTGCCGCGCCGCTCAGGAACTGGATGACAAACCAGTAAGCCAGGAAAATCCAAGCTGGTAGCCACCAAAAAGTAAAGAAAAAGATTAAGGGAACGAGGGTCAGAACGCGGGCCCTGGGATACAGGACAAAGTACCCGCCCATCACCCCGGCTATGGCTCCGCTCGCCCCAACGCTGGGAACGCCAGAGTTGAGATTGAAGAGAATGTGCAGCACCCCCGCCGCCAAGCCGCTCAGCAAATAAAAGACGAGATACTTGAAATGCCCCAGGTAGTCCTCAATGTTGTCGCCGAAAATCCAGAGAAACCACATGTTGCCGATGACGTGCAGCCAGGAGCCATGCAGAAACATGGAGGTGAAAAGGGGAATGACTGCTAGAGCGGGGCTTAAGGCCGTGCTGCCGGCGAGAATGGCGGTGTCCACTCGCGGTACCACCCCAAACTGAAATAACAGGGCATTGAGGGCGGCGTGGCTCTGGGCGCCGAGCATGGCTTCGTAAAGAAAAACGACGACATTGAGGATAATGAGGAAGTAGGTGATGTAAGGGGTGCTGAAGCGGGGCGTGTCATCGCGAAGAGGAATCATGCGAGATGGGGTGATTGATTAATCGGGTAATTTGGTAGTTTAAGAATAGCGCTTTGCGCCGTGGCACCCCTGTCCGGCACCACAATAGCAGAATGATGCTTTGGATATTGGGCAATTGAGTAATCGGGTAATTCTGCAGTTTAAGAAGCGCGGTGCTCAGCGCCGAATTACCGAATTACTCAATCACGAACTTACTCGATCTTCATGAATGGTGTCCTGGTAATCGACAAAGCGGCAGGGCTGACATCGCACGACGTGGTCAGCCGGGTGCGGCGGTTGCTAGGACAGCGCTCGGTCGGACACCTTGGCACTCTCGATCCACTCGCCACCGGGGTCCTGCCGCTGGTATTGGGGAGTCTGACGCGGCTGGCGCAGTTCTACACCTCATCGGAGAAGACTTACGAAGGCGTGATCCGGTTTGGATTTGCCACCGACACCTACGACACGGAAGGAGAACCCACAGGGGCGGCTCAAGAAGTTGAACCTTCACTTCAGGTATTGGGGAAACTGGCCGCTAGTTTTGTAGGAGTGATCGAGCAGTTGCCGCCCCCTTTTTCCGCCAAAAAGATCCACGGCGTGCCGGCCTATAAATTGGCCCGCCAGCATAAGCAAGTCGGGCTGAAGCCGGTTCAGGTTGAGATTAAGGAACTGGAAATCCTGGGAGTGGAGGGCGCCCGGGCCCGGTTCCGGGCGCGGGTTGGCTCAGGGACCTACATGCGTTCCGTAGCCCACGAGATGGGCCAGCAATTAGGGTGCGGCGGGCACCTGGAATCGTTGCGTCGCACGGCAGTGGCCGAATTCGGGATGGGGGATGCCCACAGCTTGGAAGAGGTTGAGGCCGCAATCGAGAAGTTTCCCGTGAGCGAACTGTTTTTCCATCCGCGCAAGCTGTTACCGCACCTTCCGTCCGTGACCGCCACGGAGGACGCTGCCGCTTTTATCCGCACAGGCCGCGCCGTGAACCTTCCGGATATGTCCCGGGCGCGGCAGGTAAAGGTGTTCTCCGGGCAAAAAGACTTGATCGCCATCGCGACCCGCGTCGCGGGAACGTTATTCCGCCCCAAGATCGTGCTGGCGGGGGAGCCGGGCGCTCTGGACGGTGGCGGCGGCGGCCATTCGTAAACGATATGCAATGTCCGATAAGAAGTATTATGTAAAGTAGGCTGCGCTCCCAGTGAGGGCTACCCGAACCCATGCATAGCCACGGCAAGGTCTTCGCGGAACGTTCGGAGGGTCGCGAGGCGTTCGGGGGTGGCTTCCAGGATCTCGGATTTCGCTTGGAAGACTTGCCGTCCCCCGGCTTCGGTCAGCACGCCCATGACTTCCCCCATGCGCCATCCTGGAGTGCCCAGAATCTGCAGGCCCTCGGTGCCGGGTACCAGCAGCGCTATGCAGTTGCCTCGGACCACGGCAATGCACTTGGGAAAGCGATCGAAAGTCTGGAGCTCGAACCCGGCCAGATAGATGCGTTGGAGTTGCTCGGCGGGATCCATGAAGACATGAAGAATTGGGCAATTGGGTACCCAATTTCTCAATTACTCAATCTACATCTTGTACCGGCCCAGGTCGTCGTCACCGAGGTTTTCGAGCCACTTGCGCAGCTCTTCGCTGGTAACGCGGTCCGAGACATTGGAGGCCAGCTTGGAGTTCTTCAGGACGTCGTCTTCGACGAAGATCGGGCAATCTACACGCAGCGCGAGAGCCAGCGCGTCCGAGGGACGCGAATCGATGCTGATGACCTGTCCACCGCGATCGAGCCAGATTACAGCGTAAAACGTGTCCTCTCGGAGCTCGGTTACAACCACCTTGTGCACCTGGGTGTCGAGCCCGGTGAGGACATTCTTGATGAGGTCGTGGGTCATGGGACGCGGAGTGGTGACCTTCTCGATCTCCAGGGCTATGGCATTGGCTTCGTAGACGCCAACCCAGATGGGCAGAACAGTGTCGCTACCAACGTCCTTGAGAATCACGATGGGCATGTTGGTGACGGGATCCATCATCAGCCCGCGAATCTTCATTTCCACTTCCATCGCGACCCTCCGGGGCAGAAATTGTTGATTTTCGATTGTTGGTTTGATCTCATGTAGTTCTCAATCAACAATCAACAATTGCCCCTTATACCACCATTTCCCCCAGCAGACTGTTGGGAAAACTAGACGTTACCGCCACCGGTACGTAGCTGCCAACTGCCGGTTGCGCCGGCTGCGGTGCAGTGAAATTGAGAACCTTGTTCTGGGAGGTTCGGCCGATCAACTGGCCGCGGGCCTCGTTCTTCCCTTCCACCATCACTTCCATTACTTGTCCGACGTGACGCTGATAGCGGCGCCTCTGGATTTCGCGCTGCTTCTCCTGCAACACCGCCAATCGACGAGACTTCTCCTCGTCCGGGATTGCATCCGCGTACTTCAACGCCGGCGTGTTCGGGCGTGCCGAATACTTAAAGGAAAACACGCCATCGTATTCGACGTGTTCGAGCAAGGAGAGCGTTTCCTCGAAGTCAGCCTCAGTCTCTCCCGGGAAGCCCACGATGATGTCGGTGGTAATGCTGATCTCCCGTTGGGCTGACTTCATCCACAGGATACGCTCCAGGTACTGGTCGCGAGTATAGAGACGCTGCATCGCGCCCAGCACACGCGTCGAGCCACTTTGAACCGGCAGGTGAACATGATCACAGAGGGACGCCTGCGATTCGATGGCTTGCACAATGTCGCGGCCGAAGTCCCGCGGGTGGGAAGTTGTAAAGCGCACACGCTTGATCCCGGGGACCTGGCCCACCGACCTCAGCAGTTCGGCAAAACTCTTTTTTCCCAACGGATCGTGATAGGAGTTCACGTTCTGCCCGAGGACTTGAATTTCCGTGTAGCCGAGGTCGGCCATCTGCCGGGCCTCGGCGAGCACGGAATCAGACGTACGGCTGCGCTCCTTGCCGCGCGTAAAGGGAACGACGCAATACGCGCAGAACTTGTCACAACCTTCGATGATGGTGATGTAGCCACGGTGGGGGTTGGTGCGGGCCGTGAACTCAGTTTCAAAACACTCGTCGGTCTGGCGGTCGTCTAGTCCGGTTACGTGGCTCTTCCCTGCTTCGATCTGGATCAACATCTGCGGCAGGTTTCGGTACGAGGCTGAGCCGCACACCATCGAAACGTGTGGAGCGCGCTCAAAAATCTTCTCGCCTTCCTGCTGGGCCACGCAGCCCAGCACTCCGAACTTCTTACCTTCGGCCTGAAGTTTCTTGTAGTCGGCGAGGCGGTGGAATACTCTCTGCTCAGCTTTATCCCGGATGGAACAGGTGTTGTAGAGGATCAGGCCCGCTTCTTCGACCGTCGAAACCTGCCGGTAGCCTTGCGAGATAAGCGTGCCGATGACCTTTTCTGAGTCATGGACGTTCATCTGGCAGCCGAAAGTTTCCAGGTAGAAGGTTTTATCTGCGGCCCCAGCCATACAGGCAAGTATAGCGCGGGTGGGAAACCGAATGGGGTAGAGAGAGACGGGGCAAGCCCCGTCTCTACCTAAGTCTTAGTTGATCATTTGCGTGAATCGATGGTCTGGCGCCTTTCCACGAAGGCCTGCATCCAGCCCAGCACTCTCGTCCAGCCCTTGCTGTGATCTTGCGCGGCCTCGGCAAAACCAGCAAAACCGCTGTGCCGAATGGTGACCAGGGTTCCGCCCTGCTGCGCCTTCAGCTCCCAGCGCACCGTGGTCGTAGGTAGCTGAGGCGCCCACGTGGCATTCCAGGTATAGACGAGCAGGTGAGGCTGATCGAACTCCACGCATTCACCCTGGACCTCGAACGGGGCTCCATCGGCGCGGGTTCCACGGCTGCGCCATTTGCCGCCCGGGCGCAAGTCGCCTTCCCAACTGGTGACGCGGTACATACCTTAGCTGTCCCCACCACTGCGGCACCTGTTGTGGGTCGGTGATCGCCTGAAATACACGGTCGGGCGGCGCAGCAATCTGAATTTCCGCGACGATAACGTCCTGATCTGGAGTAATGCAGACAGTAGACATAGTTCACGCTCTCCTTTCTAAGTATTTCTGTAGGTTTTGGATGACGCCCGGCCAACCGCCTCGATAGAGCTCACGATTAGTCGGTTGCTGAGCGAGTCCGCTGTGGGTGACCTTGACGCGTGTTCCACCTGGGATTGGGGTCAAGTCCCAGCGCACGACGGTCACCGACTCTGGTTTGTCGTTCCCATTGGCGATCCAGGAATCAACCAACAGCCGCGGAGGGACGAACTCCAGAATCTCTCCGCGGCATTTGAATTCGTTTACCCCGTTGATCGATTGAGTGGCCGGCGTGGTGGCGAAACTGCATTTACCACTCGGGCGGGCATCCATGTTCCAGAACGTCTCCTCGCAAATCGGCGGAACCCACCAGCGCTTGAGTTGCTCGGCATGGCTGATCGCTGCGAACACACACTCCGGCGGGGCGGCAGCGTCTATTTCGGTGACAACTGCGTCCTGCTCGGGCGTAACGATCGCGCTGGCCATGAGGCTCCTTGAAGTGGCAGACTGTCTGATGGTGCGTGCGAGATCCCTTCGGCAGGCTTGCGCCTGCCTGTGGATGACGACATCAATTAGCTTTTGCGTTGGAGATCGAAGACTTCTTTTACCTCTTTGCCGTTGTCGAGGAAAGTCCACTCCTCGGTATGGTGATTGGCATCAATCATCGTGAACACCACGCGATGCATGTGCCCAGCCTGGGGAGAAGCCAAATTAGTCGCGTCCAGGAACTCAAACGTGATCGTCTTGCCATCAGGCGAGGCGGTAGCCTTCATGCGCGGTTGGTTCCCAGCTCCGCAGTAGTGCGTCATCAGCAGGCGGTCGCCATCAAGGTGGAACATGGTGATCATGTCCTCTTCGCTCTGAATCTCGCTCATCAGCGCGGAACCCCCGGAAGTCACCCGATAGGAAACCTGAACGGACCGGCTGGATTGGTCTTTTCCCTGCCAGCTTCCAGCCAAGGACTTTAGCTTGTCGAAGGACTTTTGCGCATCGGATTGAGCCAAGGCGGTGGTCGTGGCCAGCGCCAGAATTAACAACAATGCACTCCGAACTAATTTCATGGGAATCCTCCTCATGTTATGTAGACTTGTTTTTCCCCACTTCTTTGGCGTGTTCGGCCTCAACCAACGACTTCAGGCTGGCCAGATTAGCACTCCAGAAGACACGATAAGACTCCAGCCATCGATCGATAGCTTTCAGGGGTTCCGGGCTGAGCTGGTAATAACGATGTCTTCCCTCTTTCCTCTCTTGGACTAAGTGAGCCCGACGCAGTAACCGCAGGTGCTTGGAAATCGCAGGCCGTGAAACCGGAAACGACTGCGCAATCTGTCCAGCCGGCTGGCGGCCGCGGCGCAATAGATCCAAGACAGCGCGGCGCGTGGGGTCGGCCAGCGCGTGAAAGGTCGATTCGGTTGAATATGTAACCGAACGGTTTCGCATAATGCGTAACTATACAGTTACATAAATGGCTATGTCAAGGGATTTCTTGAATGACAGGGATTTCTTGAATGACAAACCCCGGGTTACGCAAGATGAGCGGGCGGGACCCCCGCTCGACAGCCGGCAGGTGGCTGGCGTTACTTATGCCCGTTCGCAACCAGTTTCAGAAATTCCTGGTGGATGCGAGTGTCCTCGGACAATTCCGGGTGGAAGGTGGCGGCCATCGTTTTGCCCTGGCGCACGGCTACCGGATCGTTTCCTTCTGTGGCGATGACCTCTACGCCTGGGCCCACGCGTTCGATCTTGGGCGCGCGGATGAAGACCATTTCGATTGGCGCGTTGCCGAGTCGGCCTTCACGAATCGAGCTGTCGATCTGGCGACCGTAGGCGTTGCGGCGAATGCGGATATCCAGAGCGCCCAGGCCAGGCTGCTCCGGATTGGTGATTTCTTTGGCCAAAAGGATTGCGCCCGCGCAAGTGCCGAAAGTGGGTTTGACGCGGACGAATTCCTGCAGCTTTCTTACGCCCTCCTCCCCGAGAATTCTGAGGAAGGCGCCCGATTCGCCGCCGGGGATCACAAGGCCGTCGACTTCGTCCAATTGTTCGGGCCTGCGCACCAGGACGATCTCGGCGCCGAGTTCTTCTAATCGCCGGCGGTGAGCATCGAAATCGCCCTGGACGGCGAGAACACCGACCTTCATAGGCAACACCAAAAAGCAGATTCCTCGCCGACTCAAGTCGGCTCAGAATGACCAGTAGCAAGGACAGCAGCGGCGCGACTGAAGTCGTGCCCTCCCCCCAGCTTACCAGCCCCTGGTTTGTAGCATCTGGGCTTCGTCCATGGCCGCGACAGCCAGGCCTTTCATGGCGCTGGGTACGTCGTAGCTGACTTCAAGTAATACTTTAGGGTCGTTGTAATGCGTGGTGGCGCGAACGATGGCGCGGGCGCGACGCTCGGCGTCGGCCGGATCGGCGAAGGTGGTGGAATCCTTCATAAAGATGCCGGAGCCCACAAATACCGACTCCGCGCCCAACTGCATAACCAGCGACGCGTCAGCGGTGGTGGCGATTCCGCCGGCGCTGAAATTCGGTACGGGCAACTTCCCTTCTTTGGCGACCAGTCGCACCAGTTCATAGGGCGCCTGCAGGTCTTTGGCGCGGGCATAAAGCTCTTCTTCGCGCAGGACGGTTAGTTCGTGCATTTCTGACATGATCTGGCGCATGTGCTTGACCGCGTGGACGACATCTCCGGTGCCAGCTTCGCCCTTGGTGCGGATCATGGCCGCGCCTTCGGCAATACGGCGGAGCGCTTCGCCCAGGTTGCGGGCACCGCAGACGAACGGCACGCTGAAGGCGTGCTTGTCGACGTGATGGGCTTGGTCGGCCGGGGTGAGGACCTCGGATTCGTCGATGTAGTCAACGCCCAGCTCCTGCAGGATTTGCGCCTCGGCAAAGTGCCCGATGCGGCACTTGGCCATCACGGGAATGGAGACCGCGTCCATGATTTCGCGAATCTTCTTAGGCGAGGCCATGCGGGCGACGCCGCCTTCGGCCCTGATCTGCGCGGGCACGCGCTCCAGCGCCATGACCGCCACGGCTCCCGCTTGCTCGGCGATGGTGGCCTGCTCGGCATTGGTGACGTCCATGATGACGCCGCCCTTCAGCATCTCGGCAAGCCCGGTCTTCAGGCGCAGGCTATTTCCGTTGTTCTGAGACATGATGCACTCCTTTTTCGCTCCCGGGCGCAGGGAGGGCTTTTTTCTGACGAAGAATCCCCTTTTGAGGGGTATCTGCTTCACTCAGGTAACCCCAACGTTGTGGTTTCGCTTTCGCCGTGGCTTCGGGGTGAAGAATCCCATCCAGGGGAACAGGCTCGACTGCCACCGCTTGCTGTACGAGGCGGAAGAAGAGCCTGCCACGACTCTTTGATCGCAGCCGGTTAAAAACGAAACGTGAACTCATCCAGATAATCATCGAGGTGCTTATGGCTGACCGCACCCTGATGGGTTCCCATCAGCCACCGTTTAGGGCACCAGGCTTTGGGCGGAAGCATCCACTATCTTGGGGCATGCGAATCCTGCCGATCCCTGGCCCATCCCTCTTTGAGCGTCAACAACCACTAGTGCCTTCTCTAAGGTGAGCCGACCGGGCAGGCCTTCCTCCAGCCCACCCACATAGCATTGGTCTGCCTCACTGGCAGCGGGGTCCGCGTATCCGGGAAGATTGTTCCGTTCTTCCTTTTATTAAAGCTATGTCTATTATTGGTATTGTCGCAATGGCCATTTACGATATTCTAGCCATACCACTTTATTTGTATGCCGAAAGAAGCCGCAACGTTGCCGTTGAGCCTGGCTGGTCCGCGAGCCGACCGCGATCTCTACCGGTGGCTATACGAAGAGCTGAGGGCGGCGATCCTTGCCGGGCGTCTGCGGCCAGGATCGCGGCTTCCGGCCACACGCGACCTGGCGCAGACCTACCGCATTTCGCGTCCCACCGCGGTTACGGCTTTTGAGCAACTGAAGTCCGAAGGGTATGTGGAAGGCCGAGCGGGATCGGGGACGTATGTCAGCCAGGTGCTGCCGGATCAACTTTTGCAAGTAGGACGAATGCGACAGGAAAAGCAACTGCCGCACCGGCAAGTGGCGCTCTCCTCGTACGCCCGCCGCCTGCAGCCGTTTCTTGCGCCCACCAGCACGCGGCCGATTCGTGCCTTTCGTGCGAACTTGGCGGCCCTGGATCTTTTCCCTACCACGCTGTGGGCGCAAGTGGCAGCACGCCGGCTGCGACGCGTATCGACTCACCTGCTCGCCGGAGGCGACGCCTTGGGATACCGCCCGTTGCGCGAAGCGGTTGCCGAGTACCTGAACACGTCGCGCGGGGTGAAGTGCTCGGCGGAGCAAGTCCTGATCGTCTCCGGTGCGCAGGAAGCCTTGGACCGCACGGCGCGGGTTCTGCTCAATCCCGACGAGCCAGTATGGATGGAGGAGCCCGGCTATCCTGGCGCGGCAGTTGTGTTTCACGCTGTGGGCGCAAAAATCTGCCCCGTGCCCGTCGACGATGAAGGCGTGGACATGGAGCGCGGAATCCGGCGCTGGCGGCGAGCACGTCTGGTTTATGTGACGCCCGCGCATCAGTTCCCTCTCGGTGTGACCATGAGCCTGCGACGGCGGCTGGCGCTGCTGGAGTGGGCGCGTCGATCGGGAACTCTGATTTTCGAAGACGACTACGACAGCGAGTACCGTTATTCCGGACGTCCAATTCCGGCCCTGCAGGGACTGGATCGCTCGGGCGTTGTGATTTTTGCGGGCAGCTTTAGCGCGGTGCTCTTCCCTGCCCTGCGGCTGGGCTATCTGGTGGTTCCGACTGAGATGGTGGAGGTGTTCGCGGCGGCTGAGTCGGTGAGTACTCATCATCCTCCGCTGCTGGAACAAGCCGTACTCTGCGACTTCATCACGGAAGGACACTTTGCCCGACACGTTCGCCGCATGCGCGAAGTGTATGCGGAGCGCCTGTCCGTTCTGCTCGAAGGAGCGCGAGAGCGGTTGTCCGGACTGCTGGAAATTTCCAATGTTGAAGCGGGGCTGCAAACGGTTGGTTGGTTGAAAGGACGAGTCATCGCCGAGCGTGCGGCGAAAGCAGCAGCCGAGCAAGATGTCGAAGTCGTACCGCTGAGCCGGTATGCCTCCGGGCATGCCCGGAAAGATGGATTGATTCTCGGGTTTGCGGCCGTCGATCCGAAAGAAATTCGACGCGGGGTGGCGGCGTTGGCTGCCGTGCTCGAGGGTATGAGAGGGAGCTAGCCGAGCTGCCCTCGGTCCGACAGCCGAGGACGGCTGTCCCTACGCCGGCGTCGCGCAGATTCGGACACTACCGGTCAACGAATTTTGTGAACATGCGGCGCGGATCGATGGCGATGAAGATTCCGCGGCTTCGTGCCAGCACTTCTCCCTTGGGATTCATGATCTCGGCCATATTGATGTGACGGCGCCCGTTCACTCGCACTTCCCGAGACTCCACCCGCAGTGGTTTGTTCAAAGGCACGGGCTTCAAGTAATCCACGGTGATTTGCGATGTCAGCGCAACCACATGGCGGAGTTTGTTTACCTTGCCCATGGCTTCGTCCAGGATCGTGGCAATGATTCCGCCATGCGTGTGACCGGGCGGGCCGGTATAACGCTTGCCCAGGCGAAAGCGGGAGACGAAGCAGTCGCGGTCTTCGTCGTAAGCAAACTTCAGGCGCATGCCTTCCGGGTTGTGCTTGCCACAAGCGAAGCAGTAGTTTTTTTGCAGGCGGACGTAACGAGTATCGTGACCGTGGGCGGAGGCTTTCTTGGACATGCAGTTAGGATTCTAACGCAAGAAACAATCTAACCGCCGAGAGCAGAGCGGCACCGAGAAGCCCACACTTGTAATTCCGAGCGAAAGAGTTTGCCAGGCGAAGACGCAGATACGTCGCGCCAAAAGCGGCGCTCGGAATGACAAGGTGGAGTGTCACGTTTTCATTCCCACCACTTCGGCGATGCCCCGTTCCCTGACTGTTTCTCGGTAGAAGAGAATCTGAAGTCTCGAAAACGCCTGCAGCAGCTCATTCGTTTTCAGCAGGTGCATGGGATGAGTAGGGCCTCCCCCGAACTTGCGCTGCTCCCGCGTGTAGGTCTTGTAAAGCAGCAGGCCTCCGGGACGCAAGGTGCGGAACAATTTGAGAAAAATTGTACGTTCCAGGTAGAAGAAGACCAAGACCAGATCGTAATGGCTCCTGGGAAATGAATATTTCTTAACGTCCTCTACCAGGAACTGAATATTGGCGGCGCACATCCCTGCGTTTTGTTTTGCCTGCGCGATTCCGACCTCGGAGATGTCGAGCGAATCGACTTTCCAGTTGCGCTGAGCAAGCCAGATGGCGTGACGGCCGACGCCTCCCGCGATGTCGAGCGCAATGCCGCCTGCCGGGAAGAGAGGAGCAATGAATTCCTGATAACCGTCTACCAGGAACGGATCCGGTTGGAGAGAACTGTGAGAGCGTTCGCGATAACGTTGATTCCAGCTTGTGCGCTCGTTCCGCATCAGTTCGTTCTCGTCAAGCGAGTATATAAAGAAAAATGGAGTGCACGGTTAGAGGGCGATGCGCGGACAACGGTGCCCGCGCCATATCCTCTGCGACATCGCGTGGAATTTCACAACCGGGGTTCGAGAGTTCCTCGTGATATCACGTCGCCGGGTTGCATAGGTCAGGTTGCCCTGTGATAGACTTCGGGGCCAGCCGCGGCTTCCTTCAAAAAAGCTCAGGAATGGCAGCGGATGGAGGGCCAATCAATACACAAAAAGGGGAGGCTAGTGGATGGGCCTCGCGCTTCTCTGCATTATCTGGTTGATCACGTTCGTCAGCACTTACTTCTTCGCAGCCAAAACCTGGTGGTTGCCCAAGGGCGTGGCCGCCGCCGCGCCTAGCATTGATCACCAGTTTGCTTTCACCTACGTTCTGATGGGAATCGTCTTTCTCGCCGCGCAGTGCGGGCTGGGCTACTTAGTATGGCGGTATCGGGACACCGGCAAAGCGCGAGCCGTTAGCTATTCCCACGGCAACACGAAGCTGGAAGTGCTGTGGACGACGCTGACGGCCATACTCTTCATTGGTTTGAACCTGATGGGCAGCCCGATATGGGCGGCCGAACGCTTCGAGCCGGCCAAGGCTGGCGCAGTGCCTGTGGAAGTCACTGGCATGCAGTTCGCCTGGTATTTTCGCTATGCCGGGGCAGACGGCAAATTCGGCGCGACCAAGCCTGATTTGATCGATCCATCCTCCGGCAACGAAGCTGCCATCGGACTCGACACAAACGATGCGGCTGCCAAGGATGACATTGTTACGGGAACGATGTTCCTTCCCGTGAACCGCGAAGTGGATCTCAGCCTGCGCGCGGTGGACGTGATCCACAGCTTCTTCGTTCCCTCTTTTCGCTTCAAGCAGGACGCGGTACCAGGATTAATCATTCACATGCATTTCACGCCCACGGAAGTCGGCGACTACGAGATCGCGTGCGCCGAATTATGCGGACTCGGGCATTACAAGATGCACGGCATGGTGAAAGTTGTCAGCCAGGCAGATTTTGACAGGTGGCTTGCCGAGCGGGAGGCGGCGAAGCAATAACAATGGCTAGCACCCACGTTGTACACGCGCACGCGGCCCCTCAGGGCTTCATCCGGAAATACATTTTCAGCCTCGACCACAAGATAATCGGCTTGCAGTACTACTTCCTGGCATTGATCGCGGTGTTCACCGGCATGTTTCTATCTTTGCTGATGCGCATCCACCTCATCTGGCCAACCGCAACGTTGCCGCTGATCGGCGAGATTAAGCCGGAAACCTACCTCGGCCTTCTCACCATGCACGGCACCATCATGGTGTTCTTCGTGCTGACCACGGCGCCACAAAGCGGGTTCGGAAATTATTTTCTGCCAATTCAGATCGGCGCGCCCGACATGGCGTTCCCCGTCCTGAACATGCTGTCGTTCTGGACAACCTTTGTCGGATTCCTGGTGCTGATTGCAGCCTTCTTCGTCAACGGCGGTGCCCCCCTTCACGGGTGGACAGGATATGCACCGCTGAGCGCGCTTCCCAATGCAGGACCGGGTCAGCAGCTGGGCGCCGATTTGTGGATTGCGAGCATTGCGATCTTCTGCATCGCTTCCTTGATGGGTGCGCTGAACTTTATTACGACCACCCTGGACCTGCGCGCGAAAGGCATGACTCTGATGCGCATGCCGTTGACGGTGTGGGCGTGGTTCATCACCGCGATTCTCGGCCTGCTGGCTTTCGGTGTGTTGCTCTCGGCTGGGATTCTGCTGTTGCTGGATCGCAACCTGGGTACCAGTTTTTATGTACCTCTGGTAGTGGTGAACGGGCAGGTAATGGGACACAAGGGTGGATCGCCTCTGCTCTGGCAACACCTGTTCTGGTTTTTTGGTCACCCCGAGGTCTATATCGCCATCTTACCGGGCATGGGCGTGGCCTCCCAGTTGATCTCCACCTTTTCGCGTAAGCCGATTTTCGGTTATCGCGCGATGGTGTACGCCATCATGGGCATCGGCTTTATGGGATTCATGGTTTGGGGCCACCACATGTTCATGAGCGGCATGAGTCCTTACTCGGCGTTTGCCTTTTCGCTCATGACCATGGCCATTGGCGTTCCTTCGGCGATCAAAACCTTTAACTGGCTGGGAACCTTGTGGGGCGGCAAGATCCGCCTCTACACTCCGATGCTGTTTGCCATCGGCTTTGTTTCCCTGTTCGTCTCCGGCGGACTGAGCGGCCCCTTCCTGGCGCAGCCGGTGCTCGACATTCCACTGCACGACACTTATTTCGTCGTTGGACACTTCCACCTGATCATGGGCGTGGCGGCGATCTTCGGCATCTTCGCAGCGACTTATTACTGGTTCCCGAAGATGTTTGGCAGAAAGATGAACGAGACTCTGGGGAGGATCCACTTCTTCGTCACACTGGCCGGCACGTACGCGATCTTCATGCCGATGCACTACCTGGGCATGGCGGGACAGACACGCCGTTATTCCCAGTTCACGGAAGTGGCTTACCAAACCAAGCTGGTTCCTCTGCAAACGTTCATGACTTATGCGGCATTCGTCACCATCGCGGTGCAGTTCGTGTTCCTGTTCAACTTATTCTGGAGCATGAAGAAGGGCGAAAAGGCCGGCGACAATCCTTGGGAAGCCACCACGCTGGAGTGGACAACGGCAACGCCTCCACCGCATGACAATTTCGGTGGACGCACGCCGGTTGTGAACCACGGGCCTTATGAGTACAGCGTTCCCGGGGCGGCGCGGGATTACACGATGCAAACGGATCCAGCGACGGCGCCGGCTCATTAGAAATACGCGCGGACAAGAGTGTCCGCGCCACGCGGACATTGGGAGTATTGAATTTTGAGTTCGATTGTTACAAGGGATCCTAGAACATTTCACGGCGGCGGCAGCGAGCTTCCGCCTACTGACGGCGGTGGCGGCGACGGGCGTGGTGGCGGAGGTTCGCCGGACTACGGGCAGCGCTTGCGTCGAGCGCGGTTGGGTCTGGCCGTCGGTATCACGCCGGTGATCATGTTGTTCGTATCGTTCACCAGCGCCTATATCATTCGCCAAGGCCTGCCTACTCTGGATGAGCAAACCAACAAGTACATCCACGACTGGCTGCCGGTGAACTTGCCCTGGGTTCTGTTGCTGCTGAATACGATTGTGCTGGTGATCAGCAGTGTCACGATGGAATTCGCGCGACGCCACATTGCGCGCGAGGCGGCCCTGGCGCCGGTGAGGTCTATTCCCGGAATTTCGCTCGGCGATGAAGAAAGCTTTCCCTGGCTCGGGCTGACCGTAGTACTCGGCCTGGGATTCCTTTTCGGACAATGGATGGCATGGAAGGAACTCGCCTCTCGCGGCTTTTTCCTTGCGACCAGCCCCAGCAGCTCGTTTGTTTATCTGCTGACAGGAACACATGCCATTCACCTGATTGGAGGTGTGGTGGCGCTGCTGTATGCGGCCGCCACGGCCCTGCTGCGCAAGCCGGTGGAAGCCCGACGCATCGTGGTCGATATTACCGCCTGGTATTGGCACTTCATGGCTTTGTTGTGGATCTACGTCTTCGCATTGCTGGAATTCGCTCGATAGCTGACGAGGAGACCTGAGACGATGGCTGATGTCGCAGTGCAGCAGCATGGGGTAACAGCAGCTTACGAAGCGTCGCTGTTTGGCACCTATTCGAAAAAGATCGGGATGTGGTTGTTCCTGCTCTCCGATTCCCTTACCTTCGGAGCGCTGCTCTACGCCTACAGCTACGGACGTATCTCAACACCCAATTGGCCGACGCCCTTTCATTCCGAGAGCATCCGCAACGCGACTTTGATGACCGCATTTCTGTTGACCAGTTCGCTCACCATGGTACTGGCGGTGCGGGCTTCGGTGTTCGGCAATTCGAAGGCAGTACGGGGTTGGTTGCTGGCGACCATGGCTTGCGGCACGGCATTCGTCATCCTGCACGGACACGAGTGGAGCAATCTGATCGCGGAAGGTCTCACGTTGCCGGTGTTCCCTGCTGTTCCGGGGCACGAGGCCAGCAAGGAATTTGCCGACGTGAGCAAGACGGTGCCGCAGTTCCCAGCGACCTTCTTCGGACTCACTGGCATGCATATGCTGCACGTCACTCTGGGGGTGGTTTATTTAGGCATCATTGCGCTGCGGAAGAAGTTCATTCCGATTCTGCTTGGACTTTGGCTCGTGGCCTGGCTGGCGACGCCTTCTTACAGCCCGTTCCACTACGGCGCTCATGTGCTGCTGCTGGCGGCGATAGTGTGCGGCGTCATCGTGTTTCTGAAACCAAAAGTCTACGATTCATCCGACGTGGAAGTGGCTGGGCTTTACTGGCACTTCGTGGACCTGGTTTGGATGTTTATCTTCCCGCTGGTTTACTTGATGTCGACCCGAATTCTCTAGGAGCCTGAGAAGATTATGGACGCTGTGCAGGTAGCGATTGCGGAACGAGTAGCGGAGCAGCACCGGCATCACGGGAAGGCGCAGTTTTTTTATGTTTGGGGTGCGCTGCTCCTAATCACAGGCATTGAAGTCTATCTCGGCTACCAGAACATGGAACCGGTGCGGATGCTGAGCATCCTGATGGGGCTGTCGATTATCAAGGCGGGGCTGATTATCGGCTACTTCATGCACCTCAAATTCGAGGTTTCCCGCATGAAGTGGTTGACCATGTCCGCGCTGGTATTCTGCCTGGCCATGATGTGTATCTTCTTTCCTGACGCATTCCGGATTCTTCACCTGGGGGTGAGATGAAACTGCGACTGGCCGCGCTCGTATTGTTCCTGGTGCTGTGGGCCGGGCCCGCCTTTGGCCAGGGCTGTGCCATGTGTTACTCGACCGCGGCGGCCGCCAGTAAGGATGGACAGAGAGCCATCAATCGCGCCGTGATTGTGCTGCTCATTCCTCCGGCCGGTTTTATGACGCTGGGTATCGGGATGGCGATGCGCTACGGAAAGCGGCGGGACCAAGAAGCCGACCGGTCCTGACCCGGCTTGTCATTCCGAGCGCCCGTTTTTGGGGCGAGGAATCTGCTTTTCCCGATCTGCGAAGTGCCACCATAATGTGGCGCGTCATTAAACCAGGTGAGGTGAGGCTTGGGTAAGGCGGCCCTAGGCTTTCGGACGCACTCCGGATGGGCCGCGCTGGTCGCGATCGCCGGGCCGCCTCAGTGCG
>Ga0209804_1000121_pt1 | contig 67259 bp, 69 predicted proteins | sample GraSoiAngelo_139_FD_185896 | JGI IMG/M metagenome (GOLD analysis project Ga0209804, IMG submission 185896) | Grasslands soil microbial communities from the Angelo Coastal Reserve, California, USA - 14_0929_12_20cm (SPAdes) (version 2) | ecosystem: Environmental > Terrestrial > Soil > Grasslands ... | reverse complement strand
TCCACGGCTGTGACAACCTCATGGGACGGTGTAGCCTGCCGCGGGCTCGCAAGCACGACGAGCGGCGCGAGCAGCGCCGCGAGTCCGGCCCGCGCCGGCGGCCCCGCGCCGCCCAGCGCGACGGCCCGACCGAGGATCGCTCCCGGAAGGGCGAGCAGCGCGGCGATCGGGAACGCCATCGCGATACAAACGACACCCTCCAGCGCGAACACGAGCATCGCGCCGCCGGCCAGTGCCACGGAGAGCAGCGCGACCTCCATCGTGTGGTACGCGCTCTGCGCGCCCCGCGCATTGAAGACGTAGGCGCTGATGTACCCGATCGTGAAAGGCGTGCCGAGAAACAACCCGGCCGAGTACATGCGCCGCAGGTACACTCCAATCAGCACCGTGGGAATCGTGATGGCGAGCGCCGCGGCGACGCCCAGCAGCCCGGCCCGGAGGCGAAGGTCGACGGCGGTGGGAGGCGCCGTCGATCCGCCTCGGTGCGCGCGCGATGGCAGCAGCGCCAGCCACGCCATCACCGCGTAGTTCACGACGGGCACGAAGAACAGCAGGCCCCACCACGGCGACCGTCCGGCATCCGCGGCCCGGCGCAGCGTCATGCTCACGCCGATCCACAGGAACGGCAGCGTCCACAGCACGAGCGCCGGCGTGAGCCATACCGGCACGTCTCGCAGCAGCTCTTCGCGGAGCGTCCAGACGGGGTTCAGATAGGTGAGCGGCGTCCACAGGCGGTGAGTGAACGCCCAAACTACCGCCGCATCCACCCCGTACTTGAACAGCATCAGCCCGGCGCCGTGCACCAGGTAGGTGCGCCGGTCGACAAGCTCGTGGAAAGAGAACCAGAGGCGCAGCCAGCGCCCCCCCCTCACGCCTTCGCCTCCTCCAGCTCCTTTTTCCGCACCTCCGCCACTTTCTGCGCCGCGTCCGGCGGGACCTCCTGGTACACGTGGAACTTCGCGCGGTACGTGCCGCGCCCGTGCGTGATCGAGTGCAGCGTCGTGGCGTAGCGGTCCAGCTCGGCCTCGGGGACCAGTGCCTTGACCCTGACCAGGCGGCCGTCGGGCTCGGTGCCGAGGATCTGGCCCCGACGCGACGACAGATCGCCCATCACAGCGCCCTGGTAGTCGTCCGGCGTCGACACTTCGAGCTCCAGGATCGGCTCGAGCAGCACCGGCCGGCAGTTCGGGCTCACGTTTCGAAACGCGAGGATGCCGGCCATCTTGAACGACATTTCGTTCGAGTCCACGTCGTGATAGGACCCGTCGTACAGCTCCACCTTGAAGTCGACGACGGGATAGCCAGCCACGGGACCGCGCGCCGCGGCTTCCTGGATGCCGCGCTCCACCGCCGGGATGTACTGCCGCGGGATGACGCCGCCCACGATCTCGTCCAGGAACTGGAACCCCGATCCCCGCGGCAGGGGCGCGATCCGGATCCAGCAGTCGCCGTACTGGCCGCGGCCGCCCGTCTGCTTCTTGTGCTTCCCCTGTCCCTCCGCCCGCGCCTTGAAGGTCTCGCGGTAGGCGATCTTCGGCTTCCCGATCACGGCGTGCACCCCGAACTTGCGGGCCAGCCGACCGACGATGATCTCGAGGTGGCGCTCCCCCAGCCCGCGGATCAGCGTCTGCCCCAGCTCCCCCGAATACTCGTGCTGGAACGTCGGATCCTCCTCGTGCAGCTTGTGCAGCCCGTTCGAGAGCTTTTCCTCTTCGCCGCGCTGCTTCACTTCGATCGCCTCGGTGATCACCGGCTCGGGGAAGGGGATCTTGGGGAGCACGATCGCGTGGTCCTTGGTCGAGAGCGTGTCGTTGGTGTGCGTGTCTCGCAGTTTGGCCACGACGCCGATGTCCCCCGCGTGCAGCTCGGGGATTTCGACCCGATCCTTCCCCACCGTCACGCAGAGGTGGTTCAGCTTTTCGACTGCCTCACGCGGCGCGTTGTAGACGTCCTGGCCGTTCTTGACGGTCCCCGAGTACACTCGGAAAAACGTCACGTCGCCCACATGCGGCTCGGAGATCGTCTTGAACACCTGCGCCACGAACCGCCCCGTGTCCTCGGGCTTCAGCGTCACCCGCTCCGCGCTCCCCCACCGCTGCGCTTCCACCGGCGGCCGCTCGTGCGGCGCCGGGATCAGCTCCACGAGCTTCGAGAGCAGGGCGCGCGCCCCGTAGGTCAGCTCGGCGGCGCCGCAGAACAAGGGGAACAGCTCGCCTTTCGACATGCCCGCCTTCATCGCCGCGATCGCCTCGTCGCGCCCGATCTCCTCGCCGCCCAGGTAGCGCTCGAGCAGCGTATCGTCCGTTTCGGCGATGCGCTCGATCAGCTCCTTGGAATAGCGTTCAAACCGGTCCCGGTACTCGGGCGGCACGTCCACCTCATCGTACTCGCCGGCCTTCGTGCCCTTCTTGTACATGTGGCACTGCTTCGAGAAGAGGTTGATGATCCCGTGGAACTCGGGACCTTCGCCGACCGGGATCTCCACCGGGATCACCTTGGGTGTGAGCCGCTCTTTGACCTGACGGTAGACCTTCTCGAAGTCGGCGTGCTCCTTGTCCATCAGCGAGACGAAGAACAGCCGCGGGATCGCCCGCTTCTCGCAATAGTCCCACACCTTTTCGGTGCCCACCTCCACGCCGCCCGTGGCGGAGACCACCACGACCGCTCCGTCCGCCGCGTACACGCCCGCGAGCGCCTCCCCCGTGAAGTCGAGATAGCCCGGCGTGTCGATCAGGTTGAGCTTCGCGTCCATCCACTCGGCGACCGCGATGGCGAGATTGATGGAATACTTGCGTTCGATTTCGTCGGGGGTGTAATCGGTGAGAGCGGTACCGTCCTTCACGGATCCGTGGCGCTTGCTCGTGCCGGCCACGAACGCGAGGGCGTCGACCAGGGAGGTCTTTCCGCACGCGCCGTGGCCCACGACCGCCACGTTGCGGATCTCCGGTGTCTTGTACACGCGCATGGGCGCATGCAGCTCCTGCTGGGGGTGAGGAGAATATGGAGCCCGAAACAGCAGGCAGGCTAGGCATAGGCTAGACGCACTGCTCCCTAGTCACTCGCTCCTCCTGACTCCTCGGCAGCCATAGCGCCACCAGTCCACCCAGCAGCATCACCCCTCCCGCGAGGAGGAACGTGCTTCGCTGGCCGAGCCCGTCGTACGCCCAACCAGCGGCGAGCGGGCCGAAGCTGCGGCCCAGCGCGGCGAATGCCTGCGCGGCCCCGAGGATCGTGCCCTGTTCCGTAGGGTCCGCGTAGAGGGACACGAGACCCGACGCGGCGGGTGCGAACAGGCTGTTCGTGAAGGCGAGCGGGACCGTCCAGGCGTACACCAGGAGACTGCTGCCGGCCCACGGCAGCGCCGCGATGCTCACTCCCATCCCGAACAACCCGACGATGAGCAGGGCGCGCGCGCCCGTGCGCCGCTCGATCCGACCGAACAGGAAGCCCTGAACCAGCGCGGCGATCGCACCGATCAGGACGAACAGCCAGCCCAGCTCCCTCGCTCCCCAGGCGAGCGCCTTGGCGGTGTGCAGCGGCAGGGCCACGGTGTAGCCTGCGAAGGCGAACGGCGCGAGGAACCATACAAGCATCAGCGGCCGCAGCGGCCTTCGAGCGAGCGCTTCCACCATGTGACCGAAATCGAACAACGGCCGCGCCGTGCGGTGCTCGACGGCGAGCGACTCCCGCAAGATGGCGCTCGCCGAGAAGAAGTTGACGACCGACAGCCCGGCGGCGATGAGCCCGGGCGCGCGGTGACCCACGTAGTGGTCGGCGAGCCCGCCGATCAGGGGGCCGAGCACGAATCCGATCCCGAACGCGGCCCCGATGACGCCCATACCGCGGGCCCGCTCCACCGGCGACGTGATGTCGGCCATATACGCCTGCGCCGCCGAGATGTTGCCACTCGCGAACCCGGAGATCACGCGGGCGACGAACAAGACCGTGTACGAAGGGGCGAACGCGAACAAGGCGTAGCCCAGGGCGTTGATCACCATCGTGGTGAGCAAGATTGGTCGGCGGCCGATCCGATCCGACAGCCGGCCGAGTAGCGCCGTCGCCAGGAACTGCATGGCGGAGAAGACGAACACGAGCGCGCCGTAGCCGATCCCCTGCGCCCCGAACCTGAGGGCGTACACCGGCAGGATCGGGATCACGATCCCGAACCCGATGAGGTCGATGAGGACCGTGAAAAAGATGACGGCGAAGCGCGAGCCGGCCGGGCGCGCGGTCACGGGTTGGCCTTGCGCCAGTCGTGCCAGTCGTCGTCGACCGCGTCCGCCAGGCGACGAGCCGAGTCGTAGAGCCAGTGCTTGTCGCGCCGCTTCAAGTCCGCTCGGATGGCGCGGGACCCGGGTGTGCCGAGGTGAACGTTGGCCGTCTCCCAACCCATGGCGGACAACAGCCGTGCTTCGTCGCGTTTGCGTGGGAGCTCGTTCAGCTTGACGCGCGAGCAGTCCGGCGCGAGCCGCCGCACGAGCCAGACACCGTCCACCCTGACGCACGGATCGGGACAGCGAACGCCGCGGCGCAGGATCGCGTCATAATGGATCTTCTCGGCCAAGGGAGCGAGTGCCTTGGCCTCCCGCGCGACCCGCCCCCCACGCCACGCGGCGAGCGCGACGAACCGCTGGCGCCCCAGGCTCCCGAGTCCGGCGACGCGATGAACGATCCTCGCCTTGAGTCCGCGCTCGGGGAGGGCCCGTCGGAGCGAGGCCAGCACGGCGGCGGGGATGGGGGATTGCACCGTCGGAAGCGACTCGAGCTTGTGCCAAAAAGACTCCGGATCGTGCAGGCGATACAGTGCCATCTCGCGCAGCGCGGTGTGATGCTCCGCCAGCACGAACGCGTGTCCCCCTTGCTCGAGGGCCTTCCGGTAGCCGTCGAGAATTGCCCCCACCGCTTCCTTGCCGTCGATTTTCAGGTCGTGATATTCGCGCGCGACCAGCGCGCTGGTGGCGAGCCGCACCAGGTCGTTGGTGTACGGCAGCGGCCACGCTTCGTCGAAGTCGTTGACGCCCCACACCAACCGCCCCTCCGCATCGCGCCAGGTCCCGAAGTTCTCCACGTGCAGGTCACCCACGGCCAGCACGGTTGGCGCCGCGGCGACGTCACCCACGAGCGCCCGCCAGCGGGCCGCCCACCGGTAGAACGTGGCGCGGAGGAACGGAAAGATCCCGGCGCTCATCGCGTGATGCTTGAGCTCGAGATCCGGCTTGACGAGGGGAATCCGCTCGGAGAGCCACGCCTCGTAGCGCGTCGTCGCCGCGACGATCCCGATCTCGCTCCGATCTTTCATGGGGGCTACAATCTACACCGCCCCTAACGGATGCGTCCCATGACCACGTGGCACCGCCTCGGCGACAAGCCCGAGCTCCTCCTTCAAGTCCCCACCGTCTTCAAGCTCGACCGCTGGTCGGTCGCCGTTTTTCACCATGACGGTCGGTTCCGCGCGATCGGCAACGCCTGCAACCACAAAGGCGGCCCGTTGTCGGAAGGCCGCCTCCACGGCGAGTTCGTGATGTGCCCCTGGCACGCCTGGGAGTACAGCGTCATCACGGGGAAGGGCCCGGAAGGCTACGACGAGGAGCAGGTCCCGGTCTTCGCGGTCGAAGAGCGGGAGGACGGCGTCTACGCACAGACGCCGCCGGTGATGCCGCGGAGGCTCGTCAAGCACAAGCCCTCGCACCTGCTCGAGGTCCACGCCAAGCCCGCCGGAGCGCCGCCACGTGTGCTGGTCATCTCCACCACAGCGATGGACGACGTGAACCCGCGCTTCTCCACGTCGGACGCGCTGCTCGAGCACGCCCTGGACCAGGCGAAGCGCCGCGGAGCCGATACGCAACACATCAAACTGCGTGATCTCAAGTTCCGTCATTGTGAGGGCAACTACTCGAAGGCGGCGCGCGCCTGTACGTGGCCTTGTGCCATCACCGAGCGCGATCCCGAGGATCAGCTGACGGCAGTCTACGAGGGGCTGGTGCATTGGGCCGACGTCGTATTGATCGGCACGCCCATTCGCTGGGGGAATGCGTCCTCGCTGTATTACAAGATGATCGAGCGCTTGAACTGCGTGCAGAACCAGGTCACCATCCAGGACAAGGTCCTGATCAGGAACAAGGTGGCGGCGTTCATCATCACCGGTGGCCAGGACAACATCCAGGCGGTCGCGGGCGCGATGTTCACCTTCTGGGCCGAGCTCGGCTTCGTGTTTCCTCCGTTCCCCTTCATCGCGCACTCCCGCGGCTGGGATGCGGAGGACATGCAGAACAACGTGCGGCAAGTGCGGACGAGCGACACGCTCAAGGAAGCCTCCAATGAGCTGCTCGACCGAGCGCTCGACTTCTGGAGCATCATCGACCGCCACAAGGCGGAGATGGACAAGCCGATGGAGCGCGCTGGGCGCAAGGCGAACACCCTGCCCGAGCCCGAAGAGATCGAGGAGATGACCGTATGAGCCGTCGCATGGACGTGGCCAAAGCCTATGAGAAGGCGCTGTTCGCGGGGAACCGAACGGAAACGGGGAGCTACTTCACTGATGACATCGTCTATTGGGTGGCCGGCGCTCCCCGGATCGGCGGCGAATGGCGAGGCCGCGAGGCGGTGCTCGATGCCCTCTGGAACCGCGAGCCCGGACTGGGCGCCGCCGACTGGGGATACGAGGACGTCTGGCGCGATTGGTACGAGGCGGAAGATCGGGTGATCGTGGAGCTGCGCGAGCGCTCGTGGTTGAAGTCCGACCCCAAGGACGTGATGGACCAGCGGACGTGCTGCATCCTTAAGTTTCGGAGCGATCGGATCAGCGAGATTCGGGATTACACGGACAGCCACATTTACGAGGAGTACTTGAAGCGTCACCGCGACGAGTTGCCCAAGTTCAAGCAACGCTAGCACGTGCGCGTGTGACCCACGTCACGCTGTTAACACTCTCCCCGATAGTCGGGTCTTACCTGCGAACTTCAACCGGGACCAAGTATGCGACGTCATATCGCCCTCTTCGTAGTGCTGGCACTCAGCGCACCCGTGGTGCTCTCGGCCCAGGACTCGAACGAGGTGAAGCACGACCGCAAGGAAGTCCGCCACGACCGCCGTGAGCTGCGCGGCGACCGCAAGGACATCCGCCACGACACCAAGGACATCCGCGAGGACCGCCGGGAGGTACGGCAGGACCTGAAGAACGGCGATACCACCGCGGCGCGGCACGAGGCGCGCGACCTGCGGCAGGATCGCCGCGATCGTCGCCACGACGTGCGCGATGCACGTCGGGATCGCAAGGAGCTGCGGCAGGATCGGAAGGACGTGCGCGGGGACAAGCAGGAGAAGAAAGACAGTAGCAAGTAAGAGGCTAGAAGCAGACGGCTAGACGTCGAGACGGCTAGCGGCGCGTAGGAATCAGGGGGGAGGTAGGCCTACCTGAACCCTCGCTCCTCACAACCGCTAGACGTCTAGCCGTCCAGCCGTCTGCCTGACCGTCTAGCCGTCTATCCTATCGTGTCCAAGTGCTGGTCCCTCCGCCGCGCTATCCAATACAGCGGGATGCCCAGCAGTAGCGTCAGCCCGCTCCACGCCCATGCCGTACCGATCGAGCGCGTTCGCGCGAGCCAGCCCCACACCGTCTGCCCGAGCACCCCGCCACTGCTCGCGAACATCGAATCGAGCGAGATGATCGTCGCCCGTTGGGCGGAGGGGATGTGGGCGTTGAGATAGGCCTGCTTCACGGGCAGCGCGAGCCCGACGGCCACGCCGTATAACAGGTACAGCGATACGACCGCGAAAAAGTTCGTGAGCAGGCCGCACGCCACTGCCAGCACCGCCTGGGCCCCTGCCGAGAGCATGAGCAGTCCGGTCCGCGTCCGCACCACGCGAGAGAGCGGCGCGACGCACGCATTACCCACGATCAGACTCAACCCGACCAGCGCGCTGATCACGCCGTCCACCCACACGAGATTCCGTCCCAATAGGTCGAGGAAGTAGCGCTGCCAGCTGTAGAAGCCGAAGATCATGAAGCTCATCGAGACGAGCGATGCGAGCATCACGGGCCGGACGACCGGATTGTGCAGGCCGTAGGTGAGCCCCTCCACGAAGACACGCCGTAGCTCTGCCGGCACCCGCCGCAGCTGCAACGCCCGCGGGGTGAAGCCGAGCTCCGGCATGCGGAACCACGCCAGCAGGAACAGCGGCACGACGAGCGCGGCCCGCACCAGGTACGGGATGTCGAGGCGAATCTGGCCCAGCAGGCCACCGCCGATCGTCCCGACGAGCATCGCAGCCCCGAACAGCATCTGCCCCCGGGAGAACACGCGCTCGAGCGGCTCATCGTAGCCGCTCGCCTTGAGGGCATCGACCAACCAGGCATCCACGGCGCCCGTGTAGAACGTGTATCCCAGTCCCAGGAACACCGAGACCCACATGAACGCCCAGAATCCACCGCCGCGCCATGCGATGGCCACATAGAGCAGCGTCGTCACGAACAGCGTGACGAGGCAGAGCAGCAGCGACACCCGACGTCCGACCGTGTCCGCCACGACTCCCGTGGGGACTTCGAACACCATCGAGCCGAGCGTGAACGCCGCGTTTGTGAGCAACACCTGCTGGATGTCGAGCCCGGCGCCCATCTTGAACAGGGTATCGATGCCCCAGATGAGCGACATCGCCAGGTTGAACAGCCCTGTGATGGCGAAATAGGTCCGAATGATCGTGTGCGGGCCCGTCTTCACGCCGCCACCACCTGAGTATCGGTCCACGCCTTGAGCGCCGTCGCCGTCAGGATCACGGCACCCCCGATCACCGCCAGCGGGCCCGGCGTCTCACCGTGCGCCAGCCACGCCCATACGGGGCTCAGCACCGGCTCGACCAGCAGGAACAGGGACGCCTCGAGCGCGGGCACCCGGGTGATCGCGCGCGACAGGAACACGTACGCGAGTCCGAGCTGAAACACGCCGAGGTAGATCACGATCAGCCAATCGGTGGCGCGGCCGGCCGCGAGCGGGAGCGCCCCCGGCACACAGACCAGGAATACGATCAGGTTGCCGCACGCCGCCGCGGCCGCGATGGGGCCGTGGTCCGCGCCGCCCCGGCGGGCCAGCCAACGGTAGCCGGTCACCGTGAATGCCCATGCCAGCGCGCTCCCCGCCGCGAGCACGTTGCCGAGGAAGGGATCCGGCGCGGTCGCGAAATGTCGCTGCCCGCCGACGAACAACAGGGCGAGGCCAAGAGCCAACACCCCCATGAACGCCAGGTCGGCCGCCCGCACGGGCTCGCGCAACAGCCACGGCGCGAGCGCTACGACGAACAGCGGATTCGTCGCCTGGAGGAAAACGGTATTGGCCGCCGTGGTCAGCTTGTTCGCGAACACGAACAGCAGCCCGGCGGCCGCGTAGGCCAGGCCCACGAGCCCCACGTGCCAGCTCCACCGGTGTCGGGCTTCGGGGATCAGCGCGAGGATCGCCAGCATGGCGACGAAAGCCCGAACCGCGGCGATCTGCCACGCGTCGAAACCGCTCCCCTTGATGGCCGCCCCCGCCGTCGAGAAGCACGCGGCCGCAAGCACCAGCTGCAAGCGGGGCCCCACCCTCACGGCAGGCTTGCCCGCAGCCAGTCCCGCGCGATCGTCGCGATATCCCGGTGCTCGACGTCCGCGAGGGCGTTGAGCCGCCGCATCTCGGCATCCGAGATGCGGCCCGCGAGCTGATCGAGGGCCGCGGCCACTCCCGGGTGCCGTGTGATCGCTGCCTGCCGGATCACCGGCGCAGCTTCGTACGGCGGGAAGTAATGACGGTCGTCCTCCAACACGACGAGGTCCAGGGCCTGAATCTGGCCGTCCGTCGAGTTGCCGGCGATCACGTCCACCTTCCCCTCCGCGAGCGCCCGATATGTCAGCCCCAGGTCCATCGCAGTGGGTGGAGAAGCGAACCGCAGTCCGTATACGCTCGCGAGCCCCCGGAAGCCGTCGGCGCGTTCCAGGAACTCGTAGCCGAACCCGGCCTTCCAGCGCGGCGCCACGCGCGTCAGGTCGGAGATGCGCGTCAGGCCGTAGCGCGTGGCGTCGCGGCGCCGCACGGTGATGGCGAAGGTGTTGTTGAAGCCGAACGGTTTGCCCCAGACGAGCGCGAATCGTTGCGCGTAGTCACGCGCAACGGTGCGATCCACGCTGTCGCGATCGGCGACGGGCGCGTGCTTCAACACGGCGGTGTACGCGGTTCCCGTGTACTCGACGTAGAGATCGATTTGGCCCGACGTGATGGCTTGATGACACACGAACGTGCCACCGAGGTGGAAGCGCCGCTCTACGGGGAGCCCCGTGCGCCGCGCGATCTGCTGCGCCACGATCTCGCCCAGTAGATCGGACTCGGTGAAGTTCTTGGAGCCTACCACGATCCGATCGCGCTGGGCGCATCCCGTCAGCAGCAGGGCGACCAGGCCGAGGGACCACCGAGACCGGCCCGGCGTTCCCCCTCGCCCGAAGAGCCTGCCCTGAGCGCAGCGAAGGGGAGAGGGGGACAGGGGGTTAGGACTCATTTCCCCCGCCACGCGAACCGCCGCGCCGCCACGCCCAACAGGCCATCCGCCGCGAGCGCCATCAGCGCGGCCGGCAGCGCCCCGGCGAGAATGAGCGTGTCGTCCACGACTGCCACGCCCCGGAAGATGTAGACGCCCAGCCCGCCCGCGCCGATGGCCGCTGCAATGGTCGCCGTGCCCACACTCACCACAGTCGCGACGCGCACGCCTGCCAGGATCACGCCGAAGCCGAGCGGTAATTCGACCTGCGTGAGCAGCTGCCAGTCGGTCATGCCCATGCCCCGCCCCGCCTCGCGCACTGCCGGGTCCACACCGGCGACCCCCTCGTAGGTGTTGCGAACGATGGGCAAGAGCGCGTAGAGGACGAGCGCGACGATGGCGGTCCTCGCGCCGATGCCGCCGATGAACGGCAGCGGGATGAGGAATCCGAACAGCGCGAGGCTCGGCACCGTCTGGAACACGTTCGCCATGCCCAGAACGGGGCCCCGCCACGCCGGCCGCCGCGTGAGCAGGACGCCCAGCGGCACTCCGATCACGATCGCCGCACCGGTCGAGATCGCGACCAGATACAGGTGCTGGCCTACGAGTCCCAGGACTTCCTGCGAGTTCCGGGCGTAGAATTCCCAGAGCCTCATGCGGCCGCCATAAAGGCTTTGACCTCCGGATGGTCGCTCCTCCGGAACTCGTCGGGCGTGCCGAGAAACGCGAGCCGGCCCTGCAGCATGAGCCCGATGCGGCTACCGAGCAGCAGGCCCTCCCGCACGTCGTGGGTCACGAAGACCATGCCTTTGCCGAGCCGCCCCTCGAGCGCCGCGAACTCGCGCTGCAGCTCCACCCGGGTGATCGGGTCGAGCGCACCGAAGGGCTCGTCCAGCAGCAGCAGCGGCGGGTCGGCGGCCAGGGCGCGCGCCACCCCGACGCGCTGGCGCTGTCCACCGGATAGCTCGTGCGGGTAGCGCCCCGCGAAGGTGTCGGGGTCGAGTCCCACGAGCGCCAAGAGCTCGCGCACCCGCGCTGCGATGCGCGCCGGCGGCCAGGCTTCGAGCCGCGGAACGAGCCCCACGTTCCGCTCCACCGTGAAGTGCGGGAACAGCCCCACTTCCTGAATCACGTAGCCGATCCGGCGCCGCAGGCGCGTCACCGGCAGGTCGGCCGCGCGCTCCCCCGCGACCCGCACCTCGCCGGACGTCGGCTCGAGCAGCCGATTGATGAGCTTGAGCGTGGTGGTCTTCCCGGACCCGCTCCTGCCCAGCAGGACGAGCGTCTCTCCCGCGCCCACGCTGAACGACACGTCTCGCACGAGGGACCGGCTCTTTCTCCGCTCCCCCTTTCCCCGTCCCGGCAGGTCGTAGCCCAGACCCTCGACCTCGAGCGGCTTCGTCATGCGGGCGAGACGAGCACCATGAGGAACCGCTGGTCGTCGCTCCGTCCCTGCCAGCGCGCGGCCAGCCCGGCGTCGGAGAGAATCCGGAGAAGGGTGTCCGCGGCGTACTTGTACGAGTGATTCATGGCGAGCCGCTCGCCGCGCGCCAGGCGCAGGGCCTCGCCGCCGAGCAGCGCCTCCACGTCCCGGCCCGCCAGGAAATGCTTGGGGATCAGATGCAGGCCGGGGAGGCGCGGATCGTCGGCCGCTTCGAATACCAGCTCGCCATCAGTGTCCCGGATGCCGACGGCGTTGAGCGGCGCCCAGGCGAAGCGACGGTTCAGGGGATTGTCGTAGCCGGCCACCGTCGCATCCCCGGCGTAGATCTCGCCGTCTACGAGGAGCGTGTCGCCCGGCCGCAGCAGCCGCGCCAGGTCGCGCGCCTCGGCGATGGGATCGAAGGCGCCGAGCGTGTTTCCGATGAGCATTACGAGCCGGGGCGGCGTCTCGGGCTCCGCGGCGAGTGCCTGCAAATGGGTGGGGTTCGTGAAGTCCGCTTTGATCCCCTGCGCCGGGAGGCCCGCGGAGAGCGCGCCGGCGCACGCCATCTCGAGCAGGGCCTGGCTCGTATCCACGGGGACGTAGGACACGCGCACGCCCCGCTCGCGCAGCGCCTCGAGCAGCAGCAGGTCCTTGTCGCCCTGGCCCGCGCCGAGGCTCACGACCTCGAGCGGGGCCACCGGAAACAGGCGCGCCAGCTCGGCACCGGAACGCGCGATCAACGACCGTGAGCGCACGAAGTTGCGATACGCGCCGTCCGAGCACAGGGCCAGCCATGCGCGCACCGAGAGCGGGAACCAATAGAAAAACTTCTCCGGCAGCCGCCTCGCGTGAAACGCGGAAACGAATTCGTCTGCGAGAGCGTTCTCGGTCAGGAGCGCATGTATCGATATCATGAAGCGTTGAGAGTTACCGGTTGACGGGTGTGACGGCAACCCGTAGGATTCTCTGAACGGCCGTCTTCCTGATTCTGTCCTAGCGAAGGAGGATGTATGCAGATCGTCGAGATGCAGGAGCTGGTGCCCAGCTGTCATCGTCCCGAGGTCGTCGAGACGGCGGAGCTGGTGCCCACCTGCCACGCCTAAAGGGAGTGGTTCAGATGCGCCCGGGGGCCCGGACTGATGTCGGGCCCCCGCTGCGTTTCTTGACCTCCGGACCGAGTCTGGGATTCGGGGCATGGGCGGTGGGCGGCACGGGGTGGGGCGCGGCCGCGGCCGAACCCGAGCGCCTCGCCGCGATTCACCGCGCGCTCGAGCTGGGTGTCACCTTCTTCGACACCGCTCCCACCTACGGCGACGGCACGTCCGAAACCCTGCTGGGCCAGGCGCTCAAGGCCGACCGCGACCGCGTCGCCATCGCCACCAAGGTCGGCCCGCGCGACGACCCCCGCCGCTCGCTCGAAGCGTCCCTGCGACGGCTGGCGACCGACTATGTGGATCTGATACAGCTGCACGAAACGCTCGACGGCTGGGAGCGGCGCCTCGAGCAGCTCCACACGCTGCAGGAAAAAGGCAAGGCGCTGGCGGTCGGCCTCTGCAACGCCACCTCCCGACAGCTGGCGCAGGCCCTGGAAATAGCGCCCGTGGCCGCCTATCAGGGGCCTTACAACCTGTTCGACCGGGATGTAGAGCAGCGGGAGCTGCCGCTGTGCCGGGAGCGTCGGATCGCGTTCCTGGCCTACCGGCCCCTGGCTGCGGGACTCTTGAGCGGGAAGTATCTCACACCCCCGGAGTTCCCCGCCGCCGATCACCGACGCAAGATCTACTGGTTCCAGGGCAGGGAGTTCGCGCGCCGGCGGGTGGTGGTCGAGCGGCTCGGCGCGATCGCGCATCGGCTCGACATGCCGCGGTCGGCGCTCGCGCTCGCATGGGTCCTCGCACAACCGGGCGTCGGTATCGTTCTGGCGGGAGCGCGCGGCCCCGAGCAGGTGGAGCAGAATCTTGCCGGCGCCCGACCCCTCCCACCCGCTGCACTGGCGGAGGTCGACCGGATCGTGGCGCATGCGTTCCCGTCGGTCCGGGCCACGGAAGCGCTCAAGCAAGAGGCCTCCACCTGGGGCGAGCGCGAGCGTTTCATCGTCCAGCGCCTGGATGGGAAGACCAGCGCGGAGCTGATCGCCGCCCTGTGGACGGACGGTCACGCGACTCCCATGGTCGCGGCGCAAGTCAAGGTATTTTGTGACCAACTCGCGGAGCGCGGGTTAGTAGGGTAGTGCGCAATGCGCAATACGGAACTGATGGTAGGCGCGTTCTATAATCCCCACCTCGGGCGCGAGCTCGCGGTGGCGACCGGCATCGATCATCTCGCGATGGCCGACCCCCCTGCGGCGAGCGATCCGTGGTGGCCGGCGATCAGCGAGCGCTACACCCTCCTGCTCCATGATTACCTGGGGCAGCTCTCCGAACCACTCGACGAACGCTCCATTCAGCGTGCCCGCGCGCTCGCCGAGCTGTACCGCTCACCCTGGGTCGCGGAGCACTTTCAGTGCCTCCACACCGAGGACGGCAGCTACAACCTGAACTATGTGTTCCCGCCGCTCTACACGGAGGAGTTCCTCGCCCGATTTATCCGCAACGCGTGCGCGCTCCAAGCGCGTCTCGAGCAGCCGCTGGTCATGGAGAACATTCCCGGGTTCTTCGACGTGAAGGCGAGCCAGATGCCGGAGCCGATGTGGCTGCGCCGCTTCTTCGAGGCGACGGGCGCCGGCTTCCTGCTCGATCTGCCGCACGTGTGGCTCGAGGCGCACTACCACGACATGGCGCCGGAGCGCTGGCTCGCCGAGTTCCCGCTCGAGCACGTAGTGGAGCTGCATGTCGCGGGCGTCGCGGACGACCGCGACCTCGGGGGCCCGTGGATCGCGCCGGTCGAGCCTTCGGACGAGATGCTGGCCTTCGCGGCACACGCGGTGAGCCGCTGCCCGCGGGCCGAGGCCGTGACCTTTGACGCGTTTGCGCCCTCCCTGACCACCGAGGTTCTGTTCCGGACCGTTGAGCGGATTCGAGGCGCCTTGTGAAGGCGCTCGCGCTCGCGCTCCTGGCGCTGCTGTCGGCGGACCTGGTGATTCCCGCGGGCACGCGGATCCCTATTCGATTCGTGCAACGGATCACGAGCGGCCGGGACACCGTGGGGACGCAAGTACTGGTGCAGACGATGGGGGCGCTCATGCAGGATTCCTGCGTCCTGGTCCCGCCCTATGTGCGCGCGAAGGGTCGGATTGTGGTCTCTCGAGGCGGCGGCCGGTGGGGTCGGCACGGCCGGCTCGGGTTGCGATTCGACTCCCTGGAAGTCCGCGCCGGGCATTGGGTCCCGATCTCGGGGATACTGGACACGCTCGAGTATGCTAAGCCGGGCGCGCTCACCGACTCCGGGCTCGTGTCCAGCGGCAAGACGTCGGTCGGCGGGGTGGGCAGGAAGCTCCTGCCGGCTGGTGTCGCGGCGGCCGCGGACCTCGACGCCATCCCGGTGGCGGTGCTCGGCGGGTTCTCGCTCATACGCCGGGGCCCCCCGGTGCGCATCCTCGGGGGTGAGATCGGCGGCATCCGGCTCACCGAGCCGCTCGTTCTCCCGAGTCAGGACCAGTGCGACCCCGTGGCGACCCATCGCGAGCTGACCGAGATGCCGGAGCTGCCTGCCTTCGTCCCCCGATCGGAAAACCGCGCGGGGACCATGCTGGGCGACCCGTTCAACGTGCTGATGCTGGGTACGGCTGTCGAGATTGACAGCGCGTTTCGCGCCGCCGGCTGGCTCCCCGCGCAGAAGCGGTCCGTCCTCAGCATCACGCGGGAGGTGACCGCCGCGATCGCGAGCCGGCCCGCGATCACCGCCCCCGTGAGCACGCAGTACTTCGAGGGCCGGCCGCAGGACCTCGCGTACGAGCTGGCGGGTCCGAATGTCCGGATTCGTCATCACATCCGGATCTGGCTGCTCGACAGTCTCTCGCTCGTCTGGGTCGGCGCCGCGAACAAGGACGTCGGGGTGATTTTCAAGCCGTGGGAGCCGCAGGCGACGCATCGTATCGAGTCGCACATCGATTGGGAGCGAGACCGGGTGGTACACGATCTCGAGGCGAGCGGCTGCGGCGATCTGCTGGACTACATGCGCCTTCCCGGCGCGGTCACCGAGGCGCGGAACGTCTCCGGCCAAAGAGTCGTTTCGGACGGCCGAACGGCCGTGGTACGATTGCGTCCCTGCGCTCCGGCGGAGACGCCCTGACCGCCATGCCGAGCGATCGTGCCCTGCAGGACGACGTGATTCGCGCCCTGGCCGACGCGCCTTATCGTGCATCGCACGCCTGGCGGCGCCGGGAGCTCGCTGATCCCGGCCGGGTGGAGCGATATGCGCGGTTCTTGGCGCGGCATTTCTATTACGAGCGGATCGTCCACTTCTTCAAGTACTCGCGCGCCCTGACCCGCGTGACGGGCCGCGCGCCGGAAGCGGTCCTCACGTCTCCGGCCTTCGACGCGCTCCTCCCCACGCTGGTGCTCGGCAGCCGGGAGACGGCGATGGTGGTGGCGGGCCTCGTGACGGGGCACGTCGCGGCCGGCCGGGTGTCCGTTCCCTACCTGGCGGACCTGCTGCGGTACGAGGAAGCGATGATGGTGGTCGAGGCGGGGCCGCGCGTCTGGCGGGATGGTAGTCCGGCAGAGGGAGCGGGGAGCCGGGCGCGGTACGCTCCCGAGACGGTCGAGGGGACGGTGCTGTTGGATCTGGCCTACGACCTTCCCACCGTCCTACCCAAGCTGCTCCAGCCCTGGACGGACGTGCCGCCGGCGCCCGAGCGTCGCACAAAGCTGCTCGTGGCGCGGTCGCCGCACGGACGGGTCGCGGTCGCGAAGAGCGACGAGAGCGTGGCAGCGGTGATCGAGCTGGCCGACGGTAAACGCACCCTCGAGGAGCTCGCGCGGGGAGCCGGTTTGCCAGTGGCCGAGCTGCACCAGACGCTCCAGGGACTGGTGGACCTCGGCGCGGTGCGGTTTTCCACTGGGAGCTGAGTGGAAGTCCAGGTCTTCGGGGTCAGAAAGAGCGCCGACACGCGCGCCGCCCTCCGGTTCTTTGCCGAACGGCGCATCAAATGTCATTTCGTGGACCTGAACGAGCGTGCCGCGTCGCTCGGCGAGCTGCGGCGCTTCGCGCAGAAGTTCGGGGTGCAGGCCCTGATCGACCGGGAGTCGAAGCGCTTCACGGAGCTCGGTCTCAAGTCGACGCTGCTCTCGGAAGACCGCTGGCTCGAGAAGCTCACGTTGGAGCCCTTGCTCCTCCGGATGCCGCTGGTCCGCCACCAGCAGCAGCTGAGCGTGGGCGCGGCGGAGGAGACCTGGCGGGCCTGGCTCGCCGCCGCGCAAGTATCCCCATAGTTTCCTATCGTCATGCCAACGGAGCCACCCATGACCACCAAATACGAAAGTGCCGATCTGCTGCTCAAGCTGTACGACCTGCGCCGCGAGCCGGTGTTGCGCAAGGCACGGGCCTGGTTCCGAGAGGAATTCCGCCCCCGCACGACGCAGGACGTGCTCGTGGCGTATCGCGGAAAGCGCAGTGCGTATTACCGGATGGTGACCACCTACTGGGGTATGGCCGCCACGCTGGTCCTGCACGGTGCCATCGATGAGCAGATGTTCGCCGATGTGAACGGCGAGCACATTATGGTCTACGCGAGGCTCCGGCCGTTCCTCCCCGAGCTGCGGGAACAGCTCAACAACCCGGGCTACCTCGAGAAGCTGGAGCAGGTCATCATGCGGATGCCCGACGCCCAGGCGCGGCTCGCCCGGTTTCCGGGACCCGCCAAGGACAAAGCAGGCACGGCCAAGGGACCGCGGAGGGTCGCATGACCACCGCGGCGATCCCGCGCCCCGAGCCGTCCGAATACGTGCCGTACTATGAGACCTACCTCTCGAAGGTCCCGAAGGGAGACCTCCTGACGCTCCTCGAAGACCAGCGGCGCGAGACCCAGCAGCTGCTCTCCGGCCTGTCCGAGGCCAAGGCCCTGCATCGCTACGCGCCGGGGAAGTGGAGCATCAAAGAGGTGGTCGGCCACCTGATGGACACCGAGCGCGTGTTCTGCTACCGCGCCCTCGCGTTCGCGCGGGCGGACGCGAACCCCCTCCCGGGGTTCGACGAAAAGGCGTGGGTCCCGCCCGGACGCTTCGACGCGCGACCCCTCAAGGACCTCGCGGCGGAGCTCGAGGCGGTGCGGCGGGCGACCATCGCACTGTTCTCAGGGCTCGATGCGGACGCCCTGGAGCGCCGCGGGACGGCCAACAACAACCCGATCACGGTGCGGGCGCTCGCCTGGATCATCGTCGGCCACGAGCGCCACCACGTCGGGATCGTGCGGGAGCGTTACCTGGCATGAGCCCGGCGATCTTCCTGTTCCTCGCCGCAGTGGCGGCGCAGGGAGATACCGGCAGCTTCGTCATCCACAACTTTCGATTCGCGAGCGGCGAGGTGCTGCCCGAGCTGCGACTGCACTACCGCACGCTCGGCCAGCCGCGGCGCGATGCCGCTGGTCGGGTGCGCAACGCCGTCCTGGTTCTCCACGGCACTGGCGGTTCGGGCGGGCAGTTCCTGTCACCGCTGTTCGCCGGCGAGCTGTACGGCGCCGGCCAACCGCTCGATACCGCCACGCACTACCTGATCCTGCCCGACAACATCGGACACGGCCGCTCCTCCAAGCCGAGCGACGGGCTGCGCGCGCGATTCCCGCGCTACGCCTACGAGGACATGGTCGCGGCCCAGTACCGCCTCGTCACCGACGGGCTGCACGTGAATCACCTGCTGCTCGTCATGGGCACCTCGATGGGATGCATGCACAGTTGGCTCTGGGCAGAGCGGTATCCCGACGTCATGGATGGGGTCGTCCCGCTCGCCTGTTTCCCGACGCAGATCGCGGGGCGGAACCGGATGTGGCGCAAGATGGTCATCGACGACATCAGGAGCGACCCTGACTGGAAGAGCGGTGACTACACGACCCAGCCCCGCGGCCTACGTGCCGCGCTCCAGCTCCTGTTCGCCGCCGGTAGCGCGCCCCTGGTGCAGCAACGTCTCGGGCCCACCCGAGACTCGGCCGATGCGTACATCACCCGCTGGCTCGACACCCGTTTCGCCGAGACCGACGCCAACGACCTGATGTATCAGGTGGACGCCTCGCGCGATTACGACCCGAGCACCGCACTCGATCGCATCACCGCCCCCGTGCTCGCGATCAACTCGGCAGACGACTTCATCAACCCGCCGGAGCTCGGGCTCATGGAGCGTCTGACCCCGAGGGTGAAGCGCGCCCGCTACGTCCTGATTCCCACGAGCGAGCGGACGCGAGGCCACGGCACGCACACCGCGGCGGCCGTCTGGAAGGAGTATTTCGGGCCCTTCGTCGCGGCGCTGGAGCGGGCTCCGTGAAAGTCACCGTCGGCGAGCGAGCGTCACGCAGCCTCACGCTCACCCCCGAACACGTGAACACGTTCGCGCGCTTGACGGGCGACTACAATCCGCTCCACTTCGATCCCGAGTTCGCCGCCCGGACCAGGTTCGGCAAGCTGGTCGTGCAAGGGGGGCTCACCACCGGACTGCTGCACGCTCTCGTGGCGATGGACCTCCCGGGCCCGGGCACCGTGTTCCTGAGCCAGAGCTGGAAGTTCACGGCGCCGGTCTACATCGGGGACACGATCACCGCCGAGGCGGAGATCGTGAGCGTGCATGAATCGAAACCGGTGTGCCAGCTGAAGATCAGAGTGACGCGGCAAACGGGAGAAACGGTGCTCGAGGGAGAGGCGTGGTGCTACAGGCTCGGTCCCGACGACCGCTAGCGTATCAGCGTCACCACGATGACGGTTACCCCGTCGGACCTCCCGTAGCGGCCCGCAGCCTCGGTCGAGCTTAGCCAGCGGAGCTCCAGGACGGCCTCCACCGGAATCGTGCTCAGGAAATCGGCGCCACCCACGCTAACGTCGTTCACGTAAACGACAACGGAAGGGCTCTCGAGCGCGGCTGAAGTTGGGGTGAGCGGCTCGCGCCTCTCGAGCCAGCGCGGCCGCAGCATCCGCACGACATCGTACGCCGTGCGTGCCGCGCTGTTCGCTCTCGTCCGGTCGATCTCCTCGAAAGTGAGGACGCGACTCGACCGGTGCTGCGCCTGCAGCGGCGCGCTTCCCGCTAGTGCCGCAACCTGCAGTGAGATCAGCGCTACCGTCACTGCCCGCACATGCCCTCCCCTTGATGCCGCTATCGCTTCAGCACGACTTCGATCGCCGCATCGTCAGTAGGCCCGAAGTGGCTCGCCGCCTCGTTCTGGCCGTACCAACGCATCTGCAGAATCCGGTCTGCCGGAATCGTCCTCAGGTAGTCGGGGCCACCGGCGTTGTGCTCATTCACCCAGACCCGAACCGAGGCTCCCTGCAGCGGTGCGCTCGCACTCCCCGGGATCTTGGCGATCCCGCGCGTCGCGAACCAGCGCGGCCGCAGCTGTTCGACGACGTCGTACGCGTTGGACGTGGCCAAGTTCGCCCGCTCGATCTCTTCTGCCGTCAGAACATTCGTCTTGCGTTGCCCGTGCAATGGCACGCCAAGCGCGAGAGTGGCGAACACGAGCGCGAATAAACCCTGACGCATTGTCGACATGTGCCCCTCCTCATCAATGGGTGACTACCTTGCCGCCAGCGAAGCCGCGTGCCACATCCAGGGCATGGACGCGAGTGCCACGGCGTTCCACGCGAGAAACAGGAGCCGCATCTCCCCTGGTGAGTAAGGGCGATCACCCCACAGGAGCAAGACGTCCACCGCGAACCAGGCAGCGCTTGCCGCGAGGAAGGCGGCGAGCCACGGATCGCGGGCGCTCGTCCAACAGCCACTTGGCCGGTCGTGCTCCTAGGACACCGGCGAGTGTCCGGCGGCCGGCGCGTCGATCGGGTTCCAAGTCCATAAGTTCGCCGAACAGATGGGAGTGCATCGCAAACATGGCACCGAAAAGGAACGTAAACCAGGGCACCTGTGACACGTGGTTCAGCCAACTCGCGAGCACGAAGACGAGCAGGTAGACGTCCCTTGAACGCAAACGGCTGGCAGATGAGCAGACCGAACGGGAAGCTCACGTACACGAGGCCGAGCCAGAACTCGGCTTGATCGAGGACTTGTCGCCCGCCCACGGGCGAGAGGCGGAGTGGTGACGGCCACCTGAGGCTCCATCACTCGAGCAGCGGGGATCATCGATACCCCGCCGCTTGCAGGCTAAACAGCTCGGCGTAGAGCCCGCCCCGCGCCACCAGCTCCTCGTGCGTCCCCTGGTCCACCAGCTCGCCGCCCTGGAGCACCAGGATGCGGTCCGCCATCCGCACCGTCGAAAAGCGATGCGAGATGAGCACCGCCATCCGCCCCTTGGTGAGCTCCGCGAATCTCAGGAATACCTCGTACTCGGCGCGCGCGTCGAGCGACGCGGTGGGCTCGTCGAGAATCAGGACCTGGGCGTCGCGCATGTAGGCCCGCCCCAGCGCGACCTTCTGCCACTCGCCTCCCGACAGCTCGACTCCCCCGTCGAACCGCCGACCGAGCATCTGGTCGTAGCCCTTCGCGAGACGGGAAGCCACTGCATCGGCCAGGCTGCGGCGCGCCGCCTCGCGCACGCGCCCGTCGTCCTCCAGCGCTTCGACCTGGCTCACGCCGATGTTCTCCTTCAACACGAAATCGTAGCGCACGAAGTCCTGGAAGATCACGCCGATGTTCTTGCGCAGGCTGTTCAGGTCGTACTCCCGCAGGTCCACGCCGTCGAGCAGGATGCGACCCTCGTCCGGATCGTACAGCCGCGCGAGCAGCTTCACGAGCGTCGTCTTCCCCGCCCCGTTCTCCCCGACCAGCGCGATCCGCTCCTCCGGCTCGAACGTGAACGTCAGGTGCCGCACCGCCCAGCGGTCCGAGCCCGGGTAGCGGAACCCGACATCCTGGAACTCGAATCCCCGCCGGATCGGCACCGGCACAGGCCGCGCCCCCGGCTTGGACGTGACGCGCGGCTGCACGTCGAAGAAGGTGAACAGGTCCGAGAGATACAGGCTCTGCTCGAACACCTGCGACAGCGAGAGCAGGATGCGCTGGATCAGGTCGCGGCTGGCGCGAAACGAGCCGGCAAGGAAGGTCAGCGCGCCGATCGAAAACCGGCCCAGGACCGTCAGGTAGATCGTCACCGCGTACGCGCCGTAATAGCCGAGGGTGCCGATGGTCACGAACACCGTGGACACCACGTTGCGCTTGATCGCGAGCTTCTTGTTGGCGTCGTAGAACTCGTCGGACAGCTTGGCATACCGACCCACGAGGAAGTCCGACAGGTTGAAGAGCTTCACCTCCTTCGCCATCTCGTCCGACGCACCCGCGTAGCGGAGGTAGTCGAGCAGCCGCCGCTCCGGGGTCCATTGGAACAGCAGCGAATAGCCCAGCGCCGCGTAGTGGGTTTCGCCCAGGAACGACGGCACGACGGCGACCACCAGGAGCAGGAGGAGCCACGGGAGCTGCACGAGCAGCACGGCCGCGAGCGAGATCAGGGTGACGAGGTCCTGCGCCGTAGACAGGAGCAGCGCGACGAGCCCGATCCGGCCCACGGTCTGGCGACGCGCGCGCTCCAGGTGATCGTAGGTCTCCGAGTCCTCGTACTGCGCCAGGTCGAGCGTCGCCGCATGCTCCATGAGACGTACGCTGATGCGGTTCGAAAACAAGTCGCCGAGCAGGCTCTCGAACAGCGACGAGAGGCGGGCCAACCCCTCGCCGCCGATGGCGATGCCGAGCTCGAGCCCCACGAGACCCCCGAGCGACCACCAGTCCACGACGCCTCCGGCCGCGCGCACCTGCATGGCGGCGATCACGCCGTCGATGATCAGCTTGCCGATCCACAGGACGGCCAGCGGGATGAACGACCGGACGACCCGGAGCGCCAGGATCGTCACGGTGTACCCGCGGTGCGTCTGGTAGACGAGCTTGAGGAGGGGCGGCACGTACTTGAGGGCCTGCAGCCGTTCGGACCAGGTCGGCGGTTTGCCGTCGGGCCCGGAGATCGGGCTCCTGGCCCGCGGGACGATGCCGTGCGGGATGAAGCGGGGTGTCGGGGCCGTCACGACCTTAACTTCTCCAAGGGACGGTGCGTCAATATAACCGCATGAAAAACCGGGTCGTGTGGCGCAGTCTCGTGGTCGTGGGCGCCTGCCTGCCCTTGGTAGGGGCGCAGCATGCTGCGCCCCCACAATCCGCCATGCCGGGAGCCGCCCTCACCCCGCAGGACTCGGCGCTCCACGCCCTGAACCGCCTGGCGTACGGGCCCCGACCCGGCGACGTACCACGCGTGGCTGCGGAGGGGGTGATGCGCTGGATTGACCGCCAGCTCTCGCCCGATGGGATCGACGACGACCGTTTGGCCGAGCGAGAGCGTCGGTTCGACATCCTCAGGTACGACCGCGGCGACCTCGCCGCCATGTACACCGCAGCGCAGCGGGAGCGGCGGGAGCGCAAGCTGGCGGCGGGGCAGACCGCGGATGGCTCCGACAGTGCAGGGGCGCAGCATGCTGCGCCCCTACCGAAGCAAGCCGATCCGATGATCCCGAAGAGCAACCGCCTCGCGAACGAATTCGCCGACCTGGCAGTCGTCCGCGCCGCGCTCTCCGAGCGGCAGCTGTACGAGGTCATGGTGGACTTTTGGACCAATCACTTCAACGTCTACTTCGCCAAGGGGGCCGATCGCTTCCTCACGCCCGACTACATCGAACACACGATTCGCCCCCGCGCGATGGGCAAGTTCCAGGATCTCCTGATCGCCACGGCCAGGAGCCCCGCGATGCTCTTCTACCTCGACAATTGGGAGAGCGTGGCGCCCGGTACCTCACCCCCGTTCCCCCTCTCCGCGCGGCGGAGAGGGGGTCAGGGGGTGAGGCCCGTGCCAAAAGGGATCAATGAGAACTATGCCCGGGAGCTCCTGGAGCTGCATACCCTGGGCGTCGACGGCGGCTACACGCAGCAGGACGTGATCGACGTCGCGCGCATTTTCACCGGCTGGAGCATCGAGCGTCCCCAACAGGGCGGAGACTTCGAATTTCACGACTGGGCGCATGACCGCGGGGAAAAGCTCGTGTTGGGCGTGTGGTTCGAGGGCGGGCATGACATGGACGAGGGGATCCGGCTCCTCAAGCTCCTGGCCAACCATCCCGCCACGATGCACCACGTGAGCCGGAAGCTGTGCCAGCGATTCGTGAACGACGATCCGCCTGACGGCTGCGTGGACGACGCCGTGGCGGCGTGGAAACACTCGAGCGGTGACATGGGTGAGGTGCTGCGGGCCATATTTCACGGCCCCGACTTCTGGGCGGCGGCGAACGTGCGCGCCAAGGTAAAGACTCCGCTCGAGTTCGTGGTCAGTGCGGCGCGGGCGGTCGCCGCCGAGCCCGACACGTCTCCCCGTCTGGCGCAGGTGGTGGCGCGCCTCGGCGAGCCGCTTTATCTCCACGTCGCTCCCGACGGGTATCCTGAACGGGAAGCGGCATGGGTGAACAGCGGTGCGTTGCTCGATCGGATGAATGCCGCCGTGGCGTTGGCGTCAGGGAAGCTGCCGGGCGTGACCGTCGTGCTCGACTCCATCGTTTCGGCAGGGGACCCCGACCAATTGATCGGCGCGGTCAACGAGAAGATCTTGAGTGGGACGATGTCCGAGAACACGAAGCAAGTGCTCAGACGTGAGTTGGCAGGCATCGGCGATCCCGCGCAAGCGCGTGCCCTGGCCGTCGGCCTCGCAATAGGCGGACCGGAGTTTCAGAGACAATAGGGCAGCAAGGGCGGCAGAGGGCGGCAACGGCAGGAGGACGGAAACATGTCGATCTCGCGAAGAGTTTTCGTGAAGTCCGGCGGTTTGGCCTTGGTCAGTTTCGGTCTGGACCCACTCTTCGTGGCGCGGGCGGCCTTCAGCTCGTACGAGCCTTTGCCGCCCCATGCCGCCTGTTGCCGCCCTGTCTTAGTGTGTCTCTTCCAGCGCGGCGCCGTGGACGGGCTCAACATGATCGTCCCTCATGGTGACCCGATTTATTATCAAGAACGGCCTCGCATCGCCGTGCCCGAGAAGGACGTCCTGGACTTGGACGGGTATTTCGGCCTGCACCCCGGTCTCGCGGCGCTCAAGCCATTGTGGGAAGCCAAAACCCTCGCCGCGATCCACGCGATCGGCTCCCCGGACGCGACCCGGAGCCATTTCGACGCGCAAGACTACATGGAGTCGGGCACTCCGGGCATGAAGGCGACGCCGGACGGCTGGCTCAACCGCTACTGCCAGCACGACCGCGAGCACCAGGACACGCCGTTTCGCGCAGTCGCCTTCGGTCCCCAGCTGCCCCGCATCCTGGCGGGCACCGCCCCGAGCCTCGCGATCGACGACCTGCAGGTATTCGGTCTGCGCGCGCCTCAGCCCGCCGCACGCGACCGGCTCACCCGCGCCTTCGAGGAGCTGTACGCCGGCTCCGCGACAGGGTTGCTCTCGACCTCCTCTCGGGAAGCGTTCGACGCGGTGCAGATGCTCAAGCGCCTGGACCCCGGCCAGTACCGGCCCGCCAACGGTGCCGATTACCCGCGCGGCAGGCTGGGAAAAGCGCTGCTCGAGATCGCCCAGCTCATCAAGGCCGATATCGGGCTCCAGGTGGCGTTCGCGGACGTGACCGGGTGGGACACGCACGTAAATCAGGGAGCGACGGAGGGGCAGCTGGCGGGGCGGTTGAGCGAGCTGGGGGAGGCTCTCGCGGCCTTCACGCGCGACGTGGGCGAGCGGATGCGCGACGTCGTCGTGCTCACGATGTCAGAGTTCGGTCGCACCGTACGGGAAAACGGCAGCTCGGGCACCGATCACGGGCACGCGACGGCTATGCTGGTGCTGGGCGGCCCGGTGAACGGAGGCAGGGTCCTGGGGAAGTGGCCCGGGCTCGATCCCGCGCAGCGCTTCGAGGGCCGGGACGTGGCCGTGACCACCGACTTCCGCGATCTGTTCGCCGAGCTCCTGGCGCGCCACCTGGGCGCCCGCGACCTGTCCGCGATCTTCCCGGGATTCGTTGCGGACTCAGAGCGATTCCCTGGCGCCATCCGCGGGTGAACCCGCGACTCGGCACGTGTCAGTAAACTGACGCCGCTCTGCCGCTTGAGCGGTACGCGCCGAGCCGCGGCTTCAGCCGCGCATCAGGCGGGGATCGCTTCTTCCAGCGCCGCGAGCAACGGCTCCAGCTCCCAGGAGTCGTCGTGCCGCACGCCGTTGATGAAAAAGGTCGGCGTGCCGTTGACACCGCTCGTGACGCCGCTCCGGAAGTCTTCCCGCACGCGAGGCGCATACGCTCCGCTGGTGAGCTCTTTCCGAAATCGCGCGACATCGAGACCTAGGTCGCCCGCGTATTCGATCAGATACTCGCCGTCCAGCGCGAACTGCCGTTCGAACAAGCGGTCATGCATCTCCCAGAACTTGTCCTGCGCTCCCGCCGCTTCGGCCGCCTCCGCCGCCTGCTCAGCGTGGGGGTGACTCTCGCGCAGCGGGAAGTTGCGGTACACGAACCGCAGTCTCGGTCCCATCTGTTGCTGGATCGCCTTGACGATGGGGTACGCGCGCCCGCAGTGCGGGCACTCGTAATCGCCGTACTCGACCAGTGTAACGGCCGCATCGGCTGGGCCCTGGATGTGGTCCCGCTCGCCCACCGGCAGGGTCAGTGCCGCGGCCGCGTCGCGCCTGGTCACGCTGGGGTCCGCTCGCCGGCGAGCGCGTCGAGGGCACGCAGGATGCCGTCCGCGCCGGGGTTGACGGCGATGGGCGAGACGTAGCTCCACCGAATGACTCCGTCACCGTCGATGACGAACAACGCTCGCTCGCTGAACCCGTCGCCCTCGCGGTACACGCCGTAGCGCCGCGCCACCGCTCCCTTGGGCTCGAAGTCCGCGAGCAGGGGGAAGCGGAGCTTGCGCTGGTCGGCGAACGCTCGGTGGCACCAGGCGCCATCCACCGAGACGCCGAGCAGCCTGGCGCCGTAGCCGTCGAAATCGGAGAGGACCTCGTTGTACAGCGCCATTTGATCGCCGCACACTGGGCTCCAGTCCGCGGGATAAAACGCCAGGATCACTGGCTGGCCGCGGTAGTCACGCAGCGAGACAGTCTGATCCGGCGCACTGTGCAGCGTGAAGTCGGGCGCCGGCGTCCCGGCCGGAAGCGGAGCTGCGGCAGCGGGATTTGTGTCGGGCATGTGGTGTTCCTTTCTCAGCGGTTCCGAGTCTCAGATTCCTCCGGCACAATCGGCAGCTCGAGACGGTCGGCGTTGCGCAGCACGGCGATCGTCGTGCGCGCACCGATCCGCTCGGTGACGAGCAAGCGGTGCAGGTCGTCGATCCCCGATACCGTTTGTCCGTCGAAGCCGATGATGATATCCCCCGCCTTGACCCCCGCGCGTGCCGCCGGGCTGTCCGGCTCCACCCCCGTCACGAGCACACCGCTCTTCGTGTCCGTGCCGAGCGCCCGCTGCGCCAGCCGCAGCAAGGGCACGTTCTGCCCCGCGACTCCGATCCGGCCGCGGCGGATCTTGCCGTGGCGGATGAGCTGGCCGGTCACGACCTTCGCCGTATTGATGCCCACGGCGAAGCAGATCCCCTGGGCGGGAAGGATCACCGCGGTGTTGACGCCCACCACGCGGCCGCGCGCGTCCACCAGCGGCCCCCCGGAGTTACCCGGATTCAGCGCGGCGTCGGTCTGGATCACGTCGTCGATCAGCCGCCCGCCGACGGAGCGGAACGAGCGGCCCAGCGCGCTCACGACGCCCGCGGTGACGGTACTCTGGAAGCCGAGCGGGTTGCCGATCGCGATGACCAGCTGCCCGACCCGCAGCGCCGCCGAGTCACCGAACTCGGCGACGGTGAGCGAGACCGGCGGGACCCGGATGACCGCCAGGTCGGTATCGGGGTCGTCCCCCACGAGCTCCGCCGCGACGGGCCGACCGTCCGCGAACGCCACCTCGACCCGCGTGGCGTCATGCACCACGTGGCTGTTCGTCAGGACGAACCCGTCGGGTGTGAACACGAACCCCGAGCCCTTGCCCGGCACTTCCCGCGCTGGGCGGCCTCGCCGCTCAACCTTGTGTCGCACTTCGACGCTCACAACGGCGGGACCCACCCGCTCGGCCGCTCCGGTCACCGCCCGGGAGTACGCGTCGAGCAGCTCGTCCTCGCGCGGTGTTGGAGAGCGGGGTGCGGTCTGGGGTGGGACGACCGTCTCGTCGGAAACGAGCACGGGTGCTGCATTCATGGTCTAGATCTCCTCACACCTAATGAGAACGCCGCGGGGTTCCCGCCCCGACCAGGCAGGGGTGCCGTATATTTGTGCCCCTATGGATCTTGCCGCCTCGCTCGCCGTCGTGACCGGCGCAACCGAGGGAATCGGGCGCGCCACGGCACAGGCACTGGGGCGGGCGGGGTCGCGAGTCGCTATCTGCGCGCGCACCGAAGCCAATGTACACGCCACAGTACGCGACCTGAAGGCGGAGGGCATCGACTGCATCGGCATGCCGTGCGACGTGTCCGATCCCGCCCGCGTGGAGGCGTTCGCCGCGTTCGTGACCCGGGAACGGGGCGTGCCGCAGGTGCTCGTGAACAACGCCGGGATCGGGCGGTTCCGGCCCCTCGTGGAGCTCTCGCTCGAGGACTGGGACGCGACGATGGGGGTGAACGTCCGCTCTCTCTACCTCGTCACGCGGGCGTTCCTCAAGTCCATGCTGGACGCGGGCACCGGCACCATCGTGAACATCGCCTCGCTCGCGGGGAAGAACGGCGTCGAGGGGGGCACGGCGTACTGTGCATCGAAGCACGCGGTGCTGGGCTTCTCCAAGAGCCTGATGCTCGAGGTGCGCAAGCGCGGCCTCCGCGTCGTGGCCATCTGCCCGGGCTCCGTGTCGACGCCGTTCATGGACAAGCGGGAGCGCGTGCGCCCCGCCCCCAACCGCGCCCTCGGGGCTGAAGATGTGGCGCATGCGGTAGTCGCGACCCTCACGGTTGCTGACCGGGCGATGATCAGCGAAGTCGACATCAGACCGACTAACCCATAAGGCGTGAGAAGAAATTCGTGGAGGGGAGACGTGGAGGATAGGCGTGGAGGGACGGCGTATCGCCTCAGCGATCGGGCGGCGGATGGTCGTACAATCTGACGATCATCTTGAGAACGAGCGCGCTTCGGTTTTCGAGGGCGGCGATCGTTTCGCGGCGGCCCAGCCCGGATCGCCGCGCAACCTGCAAGAGCGATAACACTTCCTGTGCAGAGCCGCGCGCATAGAGCAGGAAGCGACGAAAGTCCGTGATTGTGCCACGGCCACATCCTTCGGCAATATTAGCGGGCACGGACACCGCAGCTCGGATGAGCTGGTCGCCGAGTGTGAAGCGTTCCGATGAACCGAAGGTGCGCACTTGCCCAATGACGTCCGTGGCTATCGACGAGGCGATGTCGTGCACTAGCAGCGAACCCGCACTGGCACGTAGAACCATGGCCGATTATGCAGGGTCGCAAGAGTCTTCGTCGTACCCGTTTTACGCGGCCCCTCCACGTTTTTCCTCCACGTCGTCCCTCCACGTCGTTCCTCCACGTTTCTCATGTTAGACCCGATCCGTCGCCTCCTCACCGAAGCCGGCAAAGCCAAACAAACCCGCGCCTTCTGGCAGACCGTTACCGAGATCCTCAGCGAGTACGCAGGGGGCGCGCGGGTCGAGCTCACCTACAAGGGATTGAGCGAATCCGGGACCCTCGACGCGGGTGCAGCCGGCACCGACGGCGAGACGTTCCTGACGGACTACCACGACGCCGAGGGCCGCCATGTGAGCGCGCGCTTCGAGGGACTGCGGGCCGGCTTTCCCGGCGAGGTGCTGCGCTCGACCATCGAGATCGCGACGCACCTGGCCGTGATGGTGGCGCGTCGCAGCGGGCTCGAGCGCGAGCGCCGTCTTGGCACGTTCCTGGTGGAGCTGTCCCGCTGGCTCTTGGCGGCGCCGGAGCGCGAGCTGCTGCTCCGCTACACCCTGCAGAGTGTCACGAGCCTGGTCGATGCCCAGGGCGCATACGTGGCGCTGCGGGGCGTCACTCCCGACACGCTGCGCGTGGCGTCGACCGTGGGGCAGTGCGTGGAGCTCGACGGCGCGGAGATCGCGGTCGATGCGAGCGCCACGGGGCGCGTGATCCGCACCGGAGAGCCGTTTCTCACCGACAACATCCTGAACGAAGCGGACGCCCAGCGCGGGTTGTCGCCTTCCGGTTTGGCGCGGGCCGCCATGATTGCGCCGCTGCGGACCTCGAGCGGCGTCGCGGGCGCGGTGGGTGTGGTGCGCTACCTGCGCACGGAAGCGGAGGAGTCGCTCCCGTTCACGCTCATGGAGCTGCAGTACCTCACCGCGGTGGCGGCCTATATCGCGGGCGGGCTCGAGCTGTCGGAGGCGGTGAGCGGCGCGCGCGCCGCGGCGGAGCGGGCACACGCCATGGTGGACGGCAGCCCGCTCCCGATGGCCCTGGTGGACCGGAGCGGCCGCGTGCAGCAGCTCAACCAGGCGGCGTGCCGCCTGTTCGGCATCCCGTCCGAAGCGCAGGCGCTCGGGGTGCACCTCGAGGCGCTCGGCCTCTCCCCCAGCGAGATCTCGCTGCACCTCGTGCTGGCGCGGCCGCGAGACGGCTCGCCGTGGCACGGCCGGGTCCTCGTGACCCAGCCCTCGGGGGACCGCCGCATCTGCGATTGCACTATCACCGGCGTGTCGGGGGTCGGGCCGGACAGCCTGTTGGTGGCACTGTACGACCGGACCGACGAGCTGCGCGCCCAGCGCGAGCTGATCGCCCGAGAGAAGCTCGCCACCGTGGGCGAGATCGCCAGCGGCGTGGCGCACGAGGTGAACAACCCGCTCGCGGCGATCCGGATGGAGGCGGAGCTGCTCGGGCGCGCCAGCAAGGATCCCGATACGAGCACCACGGCGGCGACCATCACCCGCGAGGTAGACCGTGCCGCGCGCATCGTCCGCAGCCTGCTGCGCCTCGCCCGGCGCGCCGACACCACCCCGACGCGCGTTCAGATGAACGACCTGGTGCACGACGTGGCCGAGATCCGCCAGCGCGTGCTGCGCACGGAAAGCGTCGAGTTTCGCACCACCCTCGACCAGTCCGCACCCGCCGTGTTGGGCCTGGGTCAGGAGCTGCAGCAGGTGGTGATCAATCTCGTGACCAACGCGGAGTACGTGGTGCGGGGCCGGAAGCCCGCGATCGTGCAGCTGCGGACCCAGGCGCGCGAGGGATGGGTCCGGTTGACGGTGGACGACTCGGGGCCGGGCGTCCCGCGGGAGATCCGCGGCCGCATCTTCGATCCGTTTTTCACCACCAAAGGCCCTGACGAGGGCACCGGCCTGGGCCTCGCGATCTGTCAGCGCGTCGTGACCGAAGTCGGCGGCAAGATCTGGATCGAAGACTCGGAGCTCGGCGGAGCGCGGTTCGTGGTGGAGCTGCCGGCGGCGCCCGAGAACGTGGAGACGAGGCACATCGGCTGAGCCGACCCTTCAGTGCTCCAGGATGCGCGTGCGGTAGAGGCCGAGCACGATCAGGCCGGAGGCCCCGAGCGCCACCAGCAGCGCGGTGAGTCGCCAGTCGAACCCGAATCGGGCGGCCCCAACGGCGGCGGCGATGAGCCAGGCGACGCTCGCGAGGAAGCCCAGGATCACGACTTCCTTCCGCGCCATGAGGATGCCGAAGACGTAGCCCCAGCTGAACCCGCACACGGCGAGGAACATCAGGCCGTGCGGGATCTTAAGGGGGTCGATCAAGTTGAGCGACCCCGCGAAGAAGCAAAACAGTCCGAGTACCGTGTAGCTCGCGAGGTGCAGCGCGAGCGGGAGGGGAACGGTCCCCATGCGGTTGAAGGTCATGGCGTAAAAATACCTGTATGGAAGCCACGCGTACATATCTCGAGCTGTCGCGGGAAAAGCAATTCAGGCCCGGGTTCGGCACCTTCCCCGACCTCGTGATCGAGCGGGTCGAGCGGCCGACGCCCGAGCTGTATCGCGAGTGTTACCGCACCGTCGGCGAGGCCTACCACTGGCGCGACCGCTGGGATTGGACCGACGCGGAGATCCGCGCGCACCTGGCGCAGCCCGAGATCACACTGCACGTCGCGCGGCGCCGCGGCGCGCTCGTGGGGTGGTACGAGCTGCGGCGGGTGCCCGAGGACGGCTCGGTCGAGATCGCCTACTTCGGGCTGCTCCCGCACGCCATCGGCCACGGCCTCGGCAAGCATCTCCTTTCCTGCGCAGTGCGCGACGCCTGGGCCCTCGGACCGTCGCGCGTGTGGCTGCACACCTGCACGCTCGATCATCCGGCCGCGCTCCCGAACTACAAGAAGCGCGGGTTCGTACCGTACAAGACGGAGACGTACGAGGTTAACTTCCCCTCGTGACTTTCACGCTCTCGCGGACGCACAAGCTGATCATCGCCGCCGTGCCGATCGTGCTCGCGCTGCTGTTCGCGCTGTATACCTGGTCCGCCCTGACGTGGACCTATTCGAGCGGAGAGCGCGCCGGCTACGTGCAGAAGTTTTCCAAGAAGGGGTGGATCTGTAAGACCTGGGAGGGCGAGCTGGCGTTGGTCTCCATCCCGGGGACGATGTCGGAGAAGTTCTATTTCACCGTGCGGGAGGATTCCGTCGCCGCGCGCATCAACCAAAGCCTGGGCAAGCGTGTGGCGCTGAGCTACAAACAGCACATGGGCATCCCGACGAGCTGCTTCGGAGAGACCGAGTATTTCGTCGCGGGCGTGAAGGTCGTAGAATGACGACGTCGAACAGCTTCGGAGCCCGGGCGCCGCTCAAAGCCGCCGGCGGCACCTTCGAGATCTTCCGCCTGGACTCACTCGAGCGGCGCGGCCTCCCCGTCGCGCGCCTCCCCTATTCGCTCCGCATCCTGCTCGAGAACCTGCTGCGCCGCGAGGACGGGCGCACGGTGACACCGGCGGAGATCGAGCGCCTCGCGCGCTGGGACCCGACCAAGACGCCCGACGACGAGATCGCGTTCATGCCGGCACGCGTCCTCATGCAGGACTTCACCGGCGTTCCGGCAGTCGTGGACTTCGCCGCCATGCGCGACGCGATGCAGGGTATGGGCGGCGACCCGAAACAGGTCAACCCGCTGCTCCCCGCCGAGCTCGTGATCGATCACTCCGTGATCGTGGACGAGTTCGGCACACCCACCGCGTTTCAGGTGAATGCCGACCTCGAGTTCCAGCGCAACCGCGAGCGGTATGCGCTGCTGCGGTGGGCGCAGCGAACGTTCCAGGGATTCCGCGTCGTGCCGCCCGATACCGGCATCGTGCATCAGGTCAACCTCGAATACCTGGCACGGGTCGTGTTCACGACCGAGGGCCGCGCGCCGCAGGCCTATCCCGACACCCTCGTGGGCACCGACTCGCACACCACAATGATCAATGGGCTCGGCGTGCTCGGCTGGGGCGTGGGGGGGATCGAGGCGGAAGCCGCGATGCTGGGACAGCCGGTCTCCATGCTCATCCCGCAGGTCGTGGGCTTCCGGCTCACCGGCAAGCTCAGCGAGGGCGCGACCGCGACCGACCTCGTGCTGACCGTGACGGAGATGCTCCGCAAGAAGGGTGTGGTGGGAAAATTCGTCGAGTTCTACGGCCCCGGGATCGCCACGCTGCCCCTCGCCGATCGCGCGACCATCGGGAACATGGCGCCCGAGTACGGCGCCACCGTGGGGATCTTCCCGGTGGATCAGGAGACCCTGCGCTACCTCGAGTTCACCGGCCGGCCGAAGCAGCAGGTGCAGCTGGTCGAGGCGTACATGAAGGAGCAGGGCCTGTTCCACTCGGGCACCACGACGGAGCCGGTGTATTCCGACACCCTCTCGCTCGACCTCTCGACCGTCGAGCCGAGCCTCGCCGGCCCGCGGCGGCCGCAGGACCGGGTGTCGCTGCGCGATCTGCCCCGGAACTTCCAGCTCGCGCTCCCGGCCCTGGTCAAGCCGACGTCGCCGATCGCGCCGGCCGTGAACTCGGGGCGTTGGGAGGCCGAGGGCGGCCACGTGGCGACGGTGGCGGAAGCGCCGCCCCGCCGCCGCACCCATGTCGATCTCCAGCTCGACGGCGTGGACTGCAAACTGCGCCACGGGTCCGTCGTGATCGCCGCGATCACGAGCTGCACCAATACCTCGAATCCGTCGGTGATGATCGCCGCGGGCCTCGTCGCAAAGAAAGCCGTGGAAAAGGGCCTCAAGCCGCAGCCGTGGGTGAAGACGAGCCTCGCGCCTGGCTCGAAGGTGGTGACGGACTACCTGCAGCAGGCCGGCCTCATGCCGTATCTCGAGCAGCTGCGGTTCCATTTGGTGGGCTACGGCTGCACCACCTGCATCGGCAACTCGGGGCCCCTCCCTGAGGCCGTGTCAGCCGCGGTCGCAGAGGGAGAGCTGGTGGTCTGCGCGGTGCTGTCGGGGAACCGCAACTTCGAGGGCCGCATCCAGCAGGAAGTGCGGGCGAACTACCTCGCGTCCCCGCCGCTCGTCGTGGCGTACGCGCTCGCGGGGCGGATCGATCTCGACGTTCAGTCGGAGGCCTTGGGGACGGGCAAAGACGGGAAGCCCGTCTACCTCCGCGACATTTGGCCGTCCGCCAAGGAAGTGGACGACGTGGTCCGCTCGTCCATCAAGTCGGCGATGTTCCACAAGCAGTACGGCGAGGTCTTTACGGGGGACGAGCGCTGGCGCGGGCTTCCGGTTCCCGCGGGCGATCGGTTCGCCTGGGAGCCGAATTCGACCTACATCCGCCGGGCGCCGTACTTCGACGGCATGCCGCCAACGCCGGGCCCGGTCACGGACATCCAGGGGGCGCGGGTGCTGTGCCTCTTGGCCGACAGCATCACCACGGACCACATCTCGCCCGCCGGGTCCATCCGCAAGACCAGCCCTGCCGGCCAGCACCTGATCGGCCACGGGGTGAAGCCCGAGGACTTCAACTCCTACGGCGCCCGCCGCGGCAACCACGAGGTGATGGTGCGCGGCACGTTCGCCAACGTACGACTCAAGAACCTGCTCGCGCCGGGGACGGAGGGGCCGGTCACGCTGCACCTCCCCGACGGCGAGCAGATGACGATCTACGACGCCTCGGTGAAGTACCAGGCCGAGGGCGTGCCGCTCATCGTGATCGCGGGAAAGGAGTACGGCTCAGGGTCGTCGCGCGATTGGGCGGCGAAAGGCCCGCGGCTGCTCGGTGTGCGCGCGGTGATAGCCCAGAGCTACGAGCGGATCCACCGGTCGAACCTGGTGGGGATGGGAATCCTGCCGCTGCAGTTCCTCCCCAACGAGACGCCGGAGAAGCTCGGCCTGACCGGAAAAGAAGTGTTCGAGATCACGGGGCTCGGCGCCGTGCTCACCGAGGGATTCCCGCGCGGCAAGGAGCTGGTGGTCAGGGCGACGCGGCCTGACCGCTCGCGAGTGCAGTTCACGGTAACGGTCCGCATCGACACGCCGCAGGAGCTGCAGTATTACCGCCACGGCGGAATCCTCGAGTACGTGCTGCGGCAGCTGCTTGCGCAAAGTGCGAAGCCTTGACAGGCCTTCTCGACCCGTCTAGAGTGCGTCCCATGAACCTCGAAACCTCGATGCGGTGCCCGGCGTTGGTGTGCAATCGGCGGTGGGCCGCTCCCTGACACAGCCCGCTGGGCGGCATCCTGTTGCGTCGACGCCCCCCCGGAGCTGCTCCGGCGGGGGCGTCGAATTTCTGGAACCATGGGAAGGACAATGAAGCGATATCTGCTGGCGAGCGATTTTGATCAAACACTCAGCTTCAACGACTCGGGGATCGTCCTGAGCGAGCTGCTGGGCATTTCCGATTTTCGCGAGAAGACCGCGGGGCTGTCACGCATCCACCTGGTACAGCAAGGGGCGGAGCTGGCCTATTTGCTGCTGCACGACCCGGAGTACCGGCGGGTGCGAAAAGAGCACCTGATCGAAGTGGGCAAGCGGGTTCGTCTGAAGCAGAACCTGAGCCTGCTCCCGCGCCTGCTCCGCGAAGTGGACGGGTACGAATTCGCGTTCTACGTCATTTCCGCGGCTCCCCAGGAAGTGATCCAGTCGGCGCTGGAAGGCATCGTCCCCCCGGATCACATCTTCGGGACGCGGTTCCGCTACGATCCCACGTCGGGCGAGATCCAGTCGATCGAGCGGGTCACCGCCGGATACGGCAAGGTGGCCCTACTCGAGGAGCTCCGCGCGCGGTTGCCGGTGAGCCACGACCGGGTGATCTACGTCGGTGACGGCAGCTCGGACATTCACGTGATGCTGCACGTCAACCGTTTGAACGGACTCACGATCGCCGTGTCCGAGAACAAGTACCTCGCACAGATTGCGAAGCGCACGGTCTTGAGCGATGATGCCCTGAGCGTGCTGGTGCCGATTCTCGAGGAGATCGTCGGGATGGACGCGGGCGGCATTCACGCGCTGTTCGAGGCCCGCGGGCTCGTGCTCCAGGAGTGGGACAAGGTGCAGACGGATCTTCTCACCATCCGCGAGACGGACGCGGCGCCACCGCTGGTCGCGTGACCCCCGTGCGCGCGCATGCCTGACTTGGTCGGGTGGCTGGCGACCGCGATCTTCGCAGTCTCATACTTCTGCAAGCGAACCACGACGCTGCGCCGCGTGCAGGGGATCGCCGCCCTGGCCTGGGCGACCTACGGGGTGCTGATCCACTCCCTCCCGATCATCGTGGCCAACGTCATCGTGGCCAGCCTGGCCTTCGGGTCGTCGCTGTGGCGACGGCCGGTCGATCAGGGGTGACCTTGTCTCGGCCTTACAGGCTCAGCAGCAACCGCGCGTAGTAGAACCCACCGTTCATCCCGAACTGCGTCACGCGGCGGCTGTAGACAAAGCGGCCGAAGCTGATGTTGCCCGCGTTGATCTGCTTGTCCGGATACACGTTGAAGATGTTCGAGCCGCCCACGTTGACCTTCACACCGCGACCAACGTCGTATCCTAGGTCAAGGTCGAACAGCGTCTTCGCGCCGAAGCGCTCGTCCCCGGCCGGCCCGCCGGGGTTGCGGTAGTGGATGACGCCATAGTACGTGGCGCGAGCCAACCCGCTGAACCGCCCTACTCCGTACCGCGCGGACAGGGTTCCCTTTTCGCGCGGTAACCCATCCTCAAGCCGATTCCGATCCTCGCGGTTCAGAATGAGATTCTTGATGACATTCGTGTCGCCGTTGGCGAAGATGCTCCGCATGGCGTCGGGAATGTTGATGCGTTCGACCGTCGTATTCGTGAACGACGCCGCGGCGGTCAGGTTCAACGTGCCCTGACCGAGTGCCCTCGCATAGGCGACGACGACGTCGACGCCTCGCGTCCGCGTGTCAACCGCATTCGCGAAGAACTGGGCTCGTGCGACACCGGGGAATGGGGCCAGGATCCGTTGCACGATTGTGTCGTTCGCCGCGATGAACTGGCTCGTGATCACGATCCGATCATCGATCGAGATGTGATAGGCATCAGCCGTGAGGGAAATGTTGTCCCGTGGGCGCCACGTCGCGCCCAGGCTCGCGTTCAGGGACGTCTCCTCCTTCAACGGAGGAATGCCGAACGCCTCGGTGACCCGGCTCAGGTTGTTGCTCGTGAGCACTTGCTGCGGCTCGAGTGCCCCCGCGACCGTCACAAACTGCGTGCTCACGTTGTTGAACCACACCTGGTGGAGCGAGGGCGCCCGGAAACCGTTGCTCAGGGCGCCGCGCAGGGCTAGGCCCGGCACGAGCTCGAGCCGCCCCGCGACCTTCCCCGTCACCGTGCTGCCGAAGTCGCTGTAGTTCTCGTATCGGCCGCCCAAGTCGAGCGTCACACGGTTGCTCAGCTGGCTCTCGAGGCCGACGTACCCGCCGATACTCGTGCGAGGCCGGTTGATCTCGTTGGACGGCTGGAACCCGGGGAATCCCTGCGCGCCTGCAAGCTTGGGCTGCCCGCTTGTCGTCGAGTCCGGCCCCAGCAGCCAGGACGGCTCGTCGCCCGCCTCGATCCGGTAGGTCTCCAAGCGGAACTCGCCTCCCAGCACTAGCGACATCGCCTTCACGGCCGGGAACGTCACTGGCCGCACGAGATCGAGGTTCCCCACGGTCTGCGCGAAGCCCAGCCGCCCGGCGTTGAAGGTCGTGGGACTCGAGGCCCCCATGGACGCGTTGACGGTGTTCTCGATGAGGAACTGGAAGTCGTTCCTGCCATGCGTCAGCGAGAGATCGACATCCCACCCGTTCGTGCTGCCACGAACGCCCGCGCTGACCGAGCGATCGGTGATCCCCGTGTTGATCAAGGGAAGAAAGCCGTAGCGAAAGATCTCTGGCGTGACCTGCTGGTCCTGGTCGGGGAAGCGACGGAACGCGCCTGCGTCGCCCGCGCGATTTGAGAATCCGCCGAAACTGTAGAACTCGGCGTTGGCCGCGAGTGGGAACATCGTGTTGTAGAACACCGTACCGAACGTCGCAGCCGACTGCCCGATCCGCATATCGAAATCATTCCGCGTCAGCCCGTACGCCGTGAGCGAGTCAGTATCGATTTGCCGCAATGAATCCGTGTATGCCGCAGCATTGCTGGGGGCGGGGCGCACGAAAATCGGACCCGTATAGGGTCCCGCCCGATTGGTCGCCTGCCGGTCGAGATAATCGGCGGTCACATTGAAAAAGCCCCGCTCGCCGATTCCGAAGCCGACGTTCATGTCGGCCCTCACTTCCTCGCCGTCGCCCTCCCCCGTGACGCCGGCCGTGCTCGATGCCTGCATACCCGACGCCCGATCCTTCAACACGATGTTGATCACGCCAGCGATCGCGTCCGAGCCGTACTGGGCCGCGGCGCCGTCACGCAGCACTTCGATCCGTTCGATCGCCGCCGCGGGGATCGCATTTAGATCGACGCCCACCGTGCCGCGGCCGAACGTGCCGTTAACGTGCACCAACGCACTCGAGTGGCGCCGCTTGCCGTTGACCAGGACGAGCACCTGGTCGGGGCCGAGGCCGCGCAGGCTCGCCGGATTGATGTGGTCGGAGCCGTCGGCGATGGTCTGGTGCGACGCGTTGAACGACGGCGCGAGCGTGGCGAGGATCTGATTCACCTCGGTATGGCCCGTCTCCTGCACCTCCTGGGAGGTGATGACGTCCACCGGGACGGGCGTCTCGACGGCGGTGCGCGAGGTGCGCGCGCCCACCACGACGATCTCGTTGAGGGAGAGGGGCGTCGCGGTGAGCTTGAAATCGACGGTGACGGTCTGCCCCGCAGGCACTACGACGCGCTCCTCCGCCGCTTCGTGCCCGATGAGCCGCGCGCGCACGCTGTGCACGCCGGCCGGGACGCTCAGGCGGTACTGTCCCTTCTCGTTGGTGAGGACGCTGCGCGCCGTCCCCACGACCACGACGCTCGCCCCGACCAGCGGCGCGCCCGACTCGGTTGCCACCACGGTCCCCGAGACGGTACCGGTCTGTTGTGCGAATGACGGGACGACGGGTGCGACGAGCAAGAACGCGACGAGCAGCGGACGAACGGGGCTCGATCTCACAGGCCACCTCCTGGAGAGCCTAGTAATAAGGCTCCGCCGGCCAGTGCGCTATCCGGTGCTTCCACCCGTCGCATGGCCGATCGTCCGCACCCGGGCTTCGAGCGCGAGCCGCTCGAGTTTCTCGATCGGTAGCGCCAATAGCAGATCGATCCGGCGACTCAACAACAGAAACGCAGCTTCAAACGCCTGCCGCTGCGCGGCTTCATCACCGGCGACGTCGCCGGGGTCCGGCATGCCCCAGTGCGCCAGGATCGGCTGGCCGGGGAAGATGGGACACGATTCCTTTGCCCGATCGCACACCGTGATCACGAAGTCCCAGGGCTCGCGCTCTAACCCGTCGATGCCGCGGGGAGCGTGCCCGGCCCAGGGGACGTCGTAGTCGCGCAGCGTCTCGATCGCGTGAGGATTCACGCGATCGGCGGGGCGCGAGCCGGCGCTCTCCGCGCGGAATCGTCCCCGGCCTTTCCAGTTGAGCAAGGCCTCCGCCATCTGACTGCGGGCGGAATTCCCGGTGCAGAGGAAGAGAAGGCGAAACACGTTCACTCGAGCGGCTTCCGGGCCCGCACGAACGCCCCCATGATCCGGCCCTCCGCGACCTCGTAGATCCGCGTCGGCTCCACACCGATCTCCTCGAACCCGGCCTCCGCCAGCAGCCGCTGATACTCGGCTTCCTCCAACGCACCGGCGACGCACCCCACCCACAGCTCCATGCTGCTCCGCACTGCGGCCGGCACTTCCCCGCGAACGACGACGTCCGACACGGCGAACCGGCCGCCAGGTCTGAGAACGCGGAAGGCCTCGCGCAGCACCTGACGCTTATCGACCGAGAGGTTGATCACGCAGTTCGAGATGATCACGTCCACCGACCCATACGGGAGCGGGATGTGCTCGATCTCCCCCTTCAGGAACTCGACGTTCGTGACGCCCGCCTTGCGCTGGTTTTCCCGCGCCAGGCCCAGCATCTCGTCGGTCATGTCGAGGCCGTAGGCTTTTCCCGTCCGACCCACGCGCTTGGCGGACAGCAGGACATCGATTCCACCGCCGGACCCCAAGTCGAGTACCACCTCCCCTTCGTGGAGCTCGGCGAGGGCCGTGGGATTGCCGCAGCCCAGTGACGCGAGCACCGCCCCCTCAGGGAGCGTCGCCGTCTCCGCGGCATCGTACAGGTTCGAGCTGACGGGATCGCAGCCGCAGCTGCCGGTCCCGCTACAGCTCCCGCGCGCGCCACCGGCCACGCGGAGCGCTGCCTGTCCGTATTTCTGCTTCACCGTTTGCTTGATTTCGTCGCCACCCATGTGCTCACCGCTCCTTATCAACAAATCTTGATGGGTTGGACAAAAAAAGGTTCCTAGGTACAGCAGGCCCGCGCGCAGCTGCCGGCGTGCTTCCCCGGCTTCACGTCGGACGCGAACTCGGCAACCTCGTCGAGCGCGTTGCGGCTCAGCGCGTAGTACACCCAGCGGCCCTCCCGCCGATCGGTTACGAGTCCCGCGTCCTTGAGCGTCTTCAAATGGAAGGACAGCCGTGACTGCGCCGCATCGAGCACGTTCTGCAGCTCGCACACGCAGCGCTCCCCGTGCGACAACAAGCGCACGATCTCGAGGCGGGTCTCATCCGAGAGCGCGTGGAACTGCCGGGCAGCTCGGCTGAGATCGGGAACGGCCGTTGTGGGCATGATGAGGATTGTATCAAGTTTTGTTGATGTGTCAATGGGTGCCCGGCGGCCGCAGCTGCAGGTAGACCGCCAAGCCGGCCACCGCGCGGCTGCCGTACGTGGGTTCGAGGCTCGACGGGACAAGATTGACCGACGCGCGGGCGCCCAGACCCACCGCCAGCCCCGCAACGGTCCCAACCATACGCCGGTAGCCGAGCGCCAACGCGCCGACGTCGTATTCCTCGGCCGGGGGCGTCGAGGGGATCACGAGCTCCTGGGCGCTCTTGCGTACATACTCGGCACGACCAAAGACGGCGTTCGTCCCGTCGAGGTCGAGAGTGGACTCGAGCACGACGCTGTGCGACGGCTGCCCGGCGCCGATCTGGTCATTCGCCCCCCAGATCAGCGCGCCCGCCCATTGCCCGCGTCGACCGAACGGCCGCGTGGTGAGCGCCGCCGCACCGTAGCGGTGGAGCGACTCATCCGGGTGCAGCTCTTCAGGGCTTTTCAAGTAGGCGTACCAGGCCGATGCACTCCAGCGCCGCCCCGGGTTGGCCGTCAACCGGACGCTGTAGGAATCGAGCTTCCTGCCGGTGTAGTCGAAGTCCGTGCGATGATCGTCGGGCTCGCGGCCGTTGAACCACGAACCCTCAAGCTTTACCGCGCGCGTGAACACCCCCGCCGTCACCACCCCGAACGTGATGTGCGTGCCGTCCTGCCAGTGATGGGAGATCGGGGCGAGCGGATCGTCGGCGGCGGAGGGCCGGTGTGGAAAGGCGACCGGCCCCACCGCCGGCTCGCCCACCGGAGCGAGATAGACGGAGAGCCCCAGATTCCGGCCCACGGGCCGCTCGTACAGCGCGGCGAGCTCCATGAACAGGTCGTGTGGGTGCTGGCGATCGTGCAACGGCGTTCCCCGGTAGGACTCGCCCGACTGGAGGAGCAGGGGATAGCCTCGAGCTCCGATGGTCCACGGCTCGGCGCTCAGCATGCCGCGGAGCTCGAGCCGGCCGCCGCCCAACGGGCGGCTTGCAGCGGCCATCGCCCAATTAACGAAGCCCAGCTGATTGCTGCCGCGTGGGCCTCCCTGCCAGTCGTATTGAGCAAAGCCTTTCCCATGCAGCATCAGGGTCCAGTCGCCGAGCACCATGTGGGCGGCGTGCATCGGGGAAGCATCGGGAAGCCACGACGTGCCCGAACCCATCCGTGACTCGGGAATCCCGAGGGGGCCCTCGTTCATCTTCATCGAATGCTGCATATCCATCTGCGCTCGGAGCGGCCACGCCGCGCAAGCGATGAGTGCCAGCAACAGCCTTCGCATATCGGGATCCCTCGAGCCAAAGTCGAGCGCGCGCCGCACGCGCGGCGCGAGCACTCTACACCTGGGATGTCCCACTCAGGCCTGCGGGGGTACTATCGCACTTCGAACGTCAGCGTGGCCCACTTCGACTCGTAGTCCAGTCCCCGCTCGGTGGCCCGCACCATGTGCACGAATTTCACATACCACCTGCCCGGTGCGTCGAGCGTCACCTCTGCCACGCCGTCTGGGCCCGTGCGGGTGCTGCGCTGCGCCGGCGTCTGACCGCCCTGCTCCCCACCCCACAGCACCGTCTGGTTCGCCACCGGGCGCCCATCCATTAGACAGCGGACGCGGAGCGCCGCACCACGGTCCATCCCGTATGGGTTGTCGAGCGGCACGATCTCCGCCGGATACCCGAGGGTCACGTTGAAGCCATCGCTCCGATCCCTCCCGACCTGGAAGACCGCCTTGACGTGCTTGGAATACCGCTCCCGCGCGCCTTTGCCCAGCTCGTTGTCACGCCGCCGTGCTTCCAGTACGTCGGCGATCCCGTCCTCCTCGAGGTAGGCGTTGAAATCCTCGGCTCCGAGCTCGATCTCGCGCGTCTTGGTCGAGACGCCGACCACGTACGTGCCGGGGGCACCGAGTGGAAGACTGAGCAGGCTCGTGCTGTCCGGTCCGCGGCTCCAGGCCGTCGCCGCCCGGAGCCGTGTCCGCCCACCCGGGGCGACCACGCTGATGTCCGCCACCCGGTCCGGCGCCACGAATCCCTCGCTCTTGGCAAACGTGCCGTTGAGGACGGTGACGCGTACCCGGGTGCGCGGCTCGAGGAAGTAGGTGTCGAGCTTGAGGAAGAGGTCGTGCGCCAGCGCGACGGACGCCACGAGAAGCAAAAGATCTTTCTTCATGACCTGAATAGTATTCGCCAAGCCTTGCTCCCGCGACGCGCTGGCGGAATGTTCCCGCTCATGGCTCCGCTGACCCGGCGACTACCCCTGTTGGTGGCCATGACCCTCGTCGGGGGCGAGATGGCGGCGCAGGGCGGCCCCGACGCCTGGCGGCCGCAGACGGTTCCCCTGTTCGGGGCCAGCTACTCTCCCGACATCGGATTGCTCCTCGGTGTGGGAGTCGTGCACACGCGCTACGGATTTCGCGCGCTTCCTCCCAGCACACAGCTCCTCGCGGAAGCCGCGTACGCGACCGGCGCCAACACATACCGCATCGACGTGGCAGGCGAGTTCCGGCGGCCGCTGCTTCCGACGATTCTCTACGTCGAGATGCGAGCGTCGGGTCTTGAGTTCACTCGGTTCTACGGTGTCGGCAACACAACCGTCGGCTCCCAGCCGGACAGCGCGTACCGAGTCCGGCAGACGCAACTGCTCGTCGCTCCCCGCGTGGCCATACCGCTCACGCCGCGCCTTCGGTTCACCGTAGGGCCGTTGCTCAAGTACGCCCATACCCCAGGCGATCCGGGCACGGTGCTCGCCACGACGGGTCCGTACTACGGCGCTGGTGACTTCGGCCAGGTCGGGGTGCGCGCCGGACTCGAGCTCGACACGCGTGACCACACCGCCGCACCGGCCAGGGGCGTCCATTTGAGTATCGTCGGGCAAGGGTATCCCGCCGTCTGGGATGCCGTCCACCCATTCGGCAGTGTCTCGGCGGAGGCGTCGACCTACCTCTCGGCGGGCGACCCGCCATCGGCCACGCTCGCGCTTCGGGCGGGCGGCGCCGCGGTGAGCGGCACCGTCCCGTTCCAGGAGCTGGTCTACGTGGGCGGTGGGACGACGGTCCGCGGGTACGCCGAGCAGCGGTTCGCTGGACGGCGCGGCGCGTATGGGAACGTTGAGCTGCGGCTCCTCGCGGGCCGGTTGCCGTTCGGCGACGTCGGCATCTTCGGGCTGGCGGACGTGGGGCGGGTGTGGATCCCCGCCGAGTCTTCAGACCGCTGGCACGCCGCCGCGGGGGGCGGGCTCTGGCTCGCCTGGCAGCACCGCCGCGTCAACACGCTGTCGATCGCCGCAGCGCGGAGCCCCGAGCGCACGGCGATCTACGTCCGGATCGGGTTCATGTTCTGATGCCACGATGGTGACCGACAGGTCAGCTGGTGGCGTGAAGCAGCGTTCCCGCGAGCAGGACAAGAAACCACAGCACGAGGCTCGCGGTCGATGTCCGGCGGAACCAACTCCATGCGGCCAGCGAGCCCTGGCGCAGGGCAATCTCGGTACGTAGCCGCGCGTAGCCGTTGCCGATCAACAGGGCGACGAGCCCCATCTTGGTCCAGAAGACGACCGAGGTCCCGAAGTTGGCGACTTGGGCCAGCGCCATGAGCACGCCGCTCGCGAAAATGAGGGCGAGGCCACCGACCACCCAGCGGTGAACGGCGGCCAGGCGATCGAGCTCCGTGCGCCAGTCGGGCAGAGTCTCGGGCGAGAGGCGTAGGGAGGCTCGGTCCGCGGCGACCGCGACGCCACCCCCCACCAAGATGCCAACAAGATGGAGGTAGGTCACCGTGGCGCTCACTGGCGTGTGGCCGTAGAGGCGCGCCCATCCCGCGAGGAGCTGTGATACTGTCGTCGACGCCAACATGTCGTGGGTCCTCCTTCAGGGGTCGGGATGCGAGCGCACCGCTCACGCGGAGTTGCCGCGCGAGCAGCGCGTCAGGCATCGTCGAGATCATTACCGCACGACGATCGTGCCGGTCATCAGCTGGCCGTGGACGGCGCAGTCGTACTGATACGTGCCGGGAGCATCAAACCTGACGGCATACGTCCCGTTCCCGGTCATGGTGCTGCTGCTCGCAAAGCTCCGCGAGCCGACGGACTGGACGCTGTGCGGCAGGGATCCGGTCCAGGTCCAGGTGACGGTGCCACCGATCGCGATGGTATCGACAGCCGCATTCGTGCTCCCGTTGTGGCCACTCACGAATTGGATGCCGGGGCCGGCGGTCACCGAGCCCACCGGGCCGCCTCCCCCGCCGCCACCGCCCCCGCCGTACCCACCCCCACCGCCGCCGTACATACCTGTGCCGCCATAACCGCCGCATCCCGCCAGCGACGCGAGCGTGAGCATCCCGATTACCGCTGTGCGCAAACGCATTTGACTCCTCCTCAGCTCGCCGGCTTGCGGGAGCTGGACTTTTCCCAGTTGACGAACAGGAAGCCGCCCGGCGCGTCGAACTTCGGCTCGCCCGGTCCCGGCAGGATCTGCAGTTGCAGCTCTTCGATCTTGTTCTTGGAGCAATTCCAGCACTCGAGCGCGAAGTCGCCGTCGCGTCGCGTACGTGACAGCAGCATCACGTGCACCATCGCGTTGTCGGTGACCAGGGCGTCGTTCTTGTAGAGGTGTGCGAACGCCCACAGCGCCACGGCGCTGTTGATCGTGGGCACGAGCGGCGTGTGCACCTGGGTCACGCCGTGGTAGTACAGGCCCATGATCACGCCGCCGAACCGCGGATGGTGTGGCACGTCCTTGGTCTGCACGCGGTCCATCACCAGTTTCCAGCGTGCGCCGTCTTGGGTGACGAATTCCGCCGTGCCGTCCACGGAATCGCGCGTAGCGCCCTTATCCCACGCATTGAACGTGAACGTCCCGGAGATCGGCGTCACGTTGTTGGAGTACGGCCCGTTCTTCACCTGCGACTCGAGTCCCTCGCGCTCGTCGCCGAAGGCCTTGAGGATCGGGGCGGCGCTGTCCGGGAAGGGGAACGGCCCAGGCAGGATCTGGATGACGGGCCCACCGCCCGTGACGCGGATCGCCTGCAACCGTTCCGCCTGCTCGTGCGACTCACTCGTCTCGGATGCGTCATACCCTGACGCGACAACCTTGAGATGAGTCTCCATGCCGAGCTTCTTGTGCGAGTCCTCACCCACGGGGCAATACACTTCGTACGTGCCGACCTTGAGGGTGAGGGTCAGTGTGGCCGTCGAGCCGGGCTGGATGAGCTCCGTCTCCCGCTCGATGCCTTGCCCTTCGACCTCGAAAGCGTGTGGGATGCTCCCCGCGTTGGTGACGGTGAAAGAGACGGGGCCTGCCGCGATCGTGGCCTCCGACAGCTCGACCTTCCACTCGGAGAGCTTGGCGGTCACCGCCGCGGGGGTGCCCGGGGCTCGGTGCGCGGCGGTCGTTGCAAGTGCCACCCAGGCCAGCAAGACCAAGGCGACGTTGCGGGACGGAACAGCAAGCGTGGTTCTCATGGCGATCTTCCTCCTGCGCGTGTGTGACAACAGTTTCCCTCGACGGTGGAGACCCCATGCGCCCGGCGCTTATTCCTGCGGGAATAACTCCGCCGCTCGCGGAGTCCTCACTCGATGGCGTACCGCACACCCCGAGGACCGGTTGGAGTCGAGCGAGCTCGAGCGATTCGAAGCCGTCGTGCTGCCGCATCTGGACGCGGCGTACACCTTGGCGCGCTATCTCACGCGGAGCGATCACGACGCACAGGACGTCGTGCAGGACGCGTCCCTGCGCGCGTTCCGGCATTTCGGGAGCTTCCGAGGTACCGGAAGCGGTGAGGGGCGGGCGTGGCTGCTCGCGATCGTTCGCAACACGGCGTACACCTGGCAGCGCCGGCATCATGGCGACACGCTCACGACCGAGTTCGACGAGGAGCAGCACAGCGAGGCAGCGACGGGCGAGGATCCGGAAACAGCCGTGGTAGCGCAGGGCGAGCGCGTCGCGCTGCATCGCGCGATTGATGAGCTGCCGCCAGAGTTCCGCGAGGTGATCGTGCTGCGAGAGCTGGAGGAACTGTCCTACAAGGAGATCGCCGAGGTGGCGGGCGTGCCCGTAGGCACGGTCATGTCGCGGCTGTCGCGCGCCCGCCGGCGGCTCGAAGAGGTGCTGTGCGCGCAAACGGAGGACTGCTGACGTGACGCATCCCGCCTTCGAAGCCCAGCTCGACGCCTACCTCGATGGCGAGCTCGCCGCGCCCGACGCGGCGGAGCTCGAGGCGCACCTCCGCGCTTGCCCCGACTGCGCCCGCTTGGAGCGGCGGCGCCGCGCGGTGAGTGCCGCGGTGCGCAAATACGTGCTCCGCTTCCCGGCGCCCGACACCCTCCGGGCCCGCGTGCGCACCGCCCTGCGGGCGGACGTGAACCGGACGGCACGGCGCCGCTCCTACTGGCCCGGACTCGCCGTGGCCGCATCGCTCGCAGTCGTCGCGGTCGGGAGCTGGCAGGCGGCGTTGCGCCGCGCCACAGGCGATGCGCTCGCCGATCAGGTGCTGGGGAGCCACGTGCGCTCGCTCATGCCCGGCCATCTCATCGATGTGCAGTCGTCCGACCAGCACACGGTGAAGCCGTGGTTCAACGGCAAGCTCGACTTCTCGCCACCCGTATACGACTTCGCCGGTCGTGGCTTCCCGCTCATCGGGGGAAGGCTCGAATACGTGGGCGGCCGGCCGGTCGCGGCTCTGGTGTATGGGCGGCGGCAGCACTTGATCAACGTCTTCCTGTGGCCCACCGAGGGCGGCCCCACGGAAGGGCGCCCCGCGACCACTCGGCAGGGCTACCATTTGCTGCACTGGACGACGCCGGCCTACAGCTACTGGGTCGCGTCCGATCTCGGGCTGCCGGAGCTGCGCGACTTCGCGGCGTTGCTCCAGCGCGGTGATTCGGTTGCCCCTTGAACTCCGGCCGGTGGACGGCGTATACAGAGTGGCGTGACGTCCGGTCTACCGACCTCTTGAGGAGCATCGCATGCGCATCGCTTTTCCCAGCCTCTTTGCCGTCCCACTGTTCGCCGCGTGCGTCGCTCCGACCCCGGGCAACGTCCGCCAGGTGCCCGATCCCGTTTCCACGCGCTACATCAATCCCGGGACGCTGGCAGCGCTGCCGGGCTTCACGCACGCCGTGCGCATCGGATCGACCCTGTACGTCTCGGGTGAGGTCGCGCTCGACAGCACCGGCCGGCTGGTCGGTCCCGGCGACCTGCGCGCCCAGGCCGCCCAGGCGTTCGCCAACCTGGCCACCGTGCTACGAATCGGCGGCGCGACCCCGGCCGACGTCGCCAAGCTCACGATCTATGTGGTGAACTTTTCCCCCAAGAACCTCGACGCCATTCGGGAGGCCGCTCCCGACTTCTTCCCGCAGCGCAATCCCCCGGCGGGCATCGTGATCGGTGTGCAGTCGTTGCCGCAGGAGGGGTTGCTCATCGCCGTGGACGCCACCGCAGTGGTGCGGGCCATGATTCTGCCGCGCGACCAGCGTCTCCAGGAGAAGCCCTACTAGATCACTTCCCCACGAGCCCGGTGAAGAACGGCAGGACGATCGACACGGCAATCAGCACGATGATGATCCACTCGAGCAGCTCCATGCGCTGTGTCGCCGCCCGGTCCGCCAGTTTTCCGTAGATGCCGTCGAGCGTCTGCAGCTTGCGAGTGATGCTCACGTCCCACTCCGCCAGGTGGAAGCGACGGGACACGTGGCCGTACACCCGGGTGAGATACTGCTCACCGATCAGCTTCAGGGCGTTCGTCACCTGCTCGAACAGGACCGCCGCGTCGAGCTGCAGCCGCCCGAGGCGCTGGAGCGGAACCCCGTAGGGACTGGGCAAGTATCGGCGTAGCCCGGGCGAGCGGCCGAGCAGGTCGTAGGCCCGCTCGAGCGCCTCGTCGAGCTGCGCGTCCAGGTACCGCATCTCGAGCAGCTGGGTGTTCGCGAATTCGATCACCGCCCGCACATCCTCCCCCTCCGGGTCGAACAACAGGGTCACGTCGGTGTCGATCAGCGTCGCGTCGTTCGGCCCGAACGAGAGGCGCGACGCGAGGGCGTCGCTCACTTCCTGCTGCGACAGGGGGCGCGACTCGGCGCGCAGCACCTGGGCCACCGTCTGTGCGTGCTCGGTCCACAGCATGGACGCCTCGAGCGGCTCGGTGAACGCCTCGATCTGGAACACCACGTAATCTTCGACGAAATCGGCGAGGCGGGATCGAATCGCGGCATCGCCGAGCGCCTCGATCAGCTGCTGCACGCGGCGGCGGGAGTCCGCCTGGAGCTGCTCGTTGCCGTACAGCATCGTGCTGAGCGCCGGCAGGCCCGTGAGCGGGCCTTGAAGCGGGATGGCATAGCTCACCGACACCGCACCGAAATCGTACAGCACGAACTCGACATAGGGCGCGGTGACGTGCTCGCCGACGGCCAGCGAATCCGCCGGCTCGGTCACCCGCAACGGAGCGGGGTCGTACTCGAAGAACGCCGGGGCGCGCCGCTTCTGCTTGACCGTCTGGCGCTGTGTGGCACTGGCTAAGCGCGTCTCCGCCCCCGCGAGGTCGAACGCGTGCGCGACGTCGTAGGCGAACAGCACGTAACCGGTGCCTTGGGCGATTATCGGTGAGGCCATCCGTCAGTCCTCCCTCTGCAACGCTCACCAGGCACCGGTACTTCCGCTAGGCCGGCTCCTTCCCTTCCCGCGCCACGGTGGGCGTCGCAAACGCCGGCGCGGGCGAGGCCGGAAGCCCCAGGTGCTCCCGCGCCCGGTTCAACGCGTCGTCGATGTTTCCGTGAATGTTTTCCTCGCCCAGCTCGTCGTAGAGACCCGACCGCTCCAGCGCGACCACCGGCTGGGAATGCACGTCGGAGAGGATCACCAGCGAGCCGTCTCGCCGGCTGCGCCGGACGAGATCGCGCAGCGCGTGCAGGCCAGTCGAGTCGATCGCGGGGACGTGTCGCATCCGCAGGATCAGTACCTTGGGCCGCACCGCGATGCGCCCCAGCCGCTCCTTGAACGTCTCGGCCGCACCGAAGAAGAACGGCCCCGTGATCTCGTACACCTCGACTCCCGGTGGCACCACGCGCCGCCGCACGGCGTTGGGATCACGCTCGAAGTCGTCCACCGGATCCTGGAACTCGTGCGTCAGTGCGCTGATGTTCGTTACCTCCGCCATGCGGCGCATGAACAGGAACGCCGCGAGCACCATCCCCACCTCGATCGCGACCGTCAGGTCCCACAGCACGGTCAGGAGAAACGTGGTGAGCAGCACGGCCACGTCGCTCTTCGGGGCCCGGAACTCGGCCAGGAACGTGCGCCACTCGCTCATGCTGTAGGCCACGACCACCAGGATCCCCGCCAGCGTCGCCATCGGGATCAGCCCCGCCCAGCGGCCGAAGAACAGGGTGATGAGGAGCAGCGTGGCCGCATGCGTGATCCCGGCGATGGGCGTCCGGCCGCCGTTCCTGACGTTGGTCGCCGTCCGGGCAATGGCGCCCGTGGCTGGGATCCCGCCGAACAGCGGTGAGGCGATGTTCGCAATCCCCTGTGCCACGAGCTCCATGTTCGAGCGGTGGCGCCCGCCGATCATGCCGTCCGCCACCACCGCGGAGAGGAGCGACTCCACGGCGCCCAGCAGCGCGATCGTGAACGCCGCGCCCATCAACCCGGGCATCTGGTGGAACGAGACCGCGGGGAGGGAGGGTGCCGGCAGCGCCGCGTTGATCACGCCGAACCGGCTGCCGATGGTGTCCACCGGCAGGTGCAGCAGCTGCACCGCCGCGGTCGTCACGATGAGCGCCACGAATGGACTGGGGATACGGCGGTTGAGGCGGGGCCAGAAGACGATGATGGCGAGCGTGAGGAGCGACACCACCACGGCCCATGGGTTGAGCGAGCCGAAATGGGCCGCGACGGTCCGCCAACGCGGCAGGAACTCGGCGGGCACCGGGCCCTCGAGGCCGAGGAAGTCCTTGACCTCCCCCGAGAGAATGATCAGGGCGATCCCGCTCGTGAACCCGATGGTGACGGGGTAGGGGATGAACTTGATCGCGCCGCCCAGCCGCGCGAGTCCGAAGCCCACGAGGATGACGCCCGCCATCAGGGTCGCCATGGCGAGCCCTTCCACCCCGTGGCGCTGCACGATCGCATAGACGATCACGACGAACGCGCCCGTCGGCCCGCCGATCTGTACGCGCGAGCCGCCCAGGGCGGAGATGACGAATCCCGCGACGATCGCGGTGAACAGACCGCGCTCGGGGCCTACCCCGCTCGCAATCGCGAAGGCGATGGCGAGCGGGAGCGCCACGATCCCGACGATGATCCCCGCGCCCAGATCCGACAAGAACTGCTCGCGGGTGTAACCCGCGAGCGTGGTGACAAGCTTGGGAACGAGTCTATCCAGATTCCCTGGCCGGGAAGCGACGCAGAGAATCTAACGAGGCCGCTGCTGCTTACCGGGTGAGGCCGAGCAGGTAGTCCAGCGAGTACCGGCCCGGGCCCATAGCGGCCACCGCGAGCGCGGCGACGCTGAGCACCAGGTTGTACTCGTATCCTCCGTTTTGGACGAAGAACCCCTTCGGCCCGTGGACCTTCGCGATCGCCACGGCCATCGTGGCCACCACCAACAGGCCCGCCAGCGGCGTGAGCAACCCGAGCAGGAACAGGAACCCTGCGACGAGCTCACCGCCTACCGCCAGCGCGGCCCAGACCCGGGCCGGGCGGAACCCCAGGCTCCCGACGAAGCCGGTGGCCCCGGCGAAGCCCGGACCGCCGAACGCCCCGAACGCCTTCTGCGCGCCGTGGCCCAGGAAGACGGCCCCGAGGACCAGCCGCAGCGCCAACACTCCAAGATCGAACATTGCACACCTCCACAAAACTGTCTCGAAATCGAGATACTTGACATCGAACAACTGTGGCAACAATGTTCCCTGCGTGGGAGTTCCCAGGGTGTCATGAAACCATCGCCCAGTCATGCGGACGTGCCGTTGCAGCTATGGGTCGTCCTGGCCCGGGCGTTCGACGCCGTCGAGCGCCATTCGCGGGTGAGCATTGCCCGCTTCGGGCTGGGCACGACGGAGTTCGGGGTGTTGGAGGTGCTGTACCACAAGGGGGAGCTGCCGGTGTGCGACGTGCAGCGACGCATCCTGGTCGAGTCGTCGAGCACCACGTACGTCGTGGACAAGCTCGTCAAGCGCGGGCTGGTGCGGCGACGGCATAGCGGGACCGACCGTCGCGTCGTTCTGCTGACGCTCACCTCCGCCGGTCGGCGCCTCATCCAACGCATTTTCCCGCCGCACGCGCACGCCATGCGGCGCGCCGTCAGGGCGTTGCCGCCGCGGGAACAGGCTCAGGCCGTGCGGTTGCTGCGCACGCTGGGCCTGGGTGCGGCCGAGCGGCTGGAGGTCAACGAGGGGGGCTAGAGCCCCTGCCGAAACCGCAGCCCCAGTGTACGGTACCGGAAACTTCCGGTCACAACCCCGGCGGTAGCCGCCGCCGCACTATTCGTGATCGAGCCGACGAGCGCGACCTCGTTGTTCGCACCCCAGCCGCGGGACAGGGAGACACCCACGTGCCATTCGGTTTGGTGCGGAGCTGGGAGCGTGCCAAACGCTTGTACTTGCTGTGACCCAACGCCGCCATCCGTCCGCAGTCCCCAGCCGTTCCGCTGCCATTGGTACACTGCGCGACCTTCGATCACACTGAAGCGAACCGGTGTGAAGTAGAGGCCCGGCCTGGGCTGGCGATACCCCATCACGCGGGCGAACGGGCCGATCTGAAGCCCCTTCATGACGCGACCGAGCAGGGCCCCGACCGCCGAGTAGCGGTTGTTCTGGTCCGAAAACCAGGCGCCACCGCCACCACCCGAGAGTGACCAGCCGGGACCGGGCGACATGTCGAAGCTCAGGTCGACGGCGTCGACCGTGAGGTCCTGGCGCATGAGGCCGGCGGTCTCATCGAACGGGGTGCGCGAGTAGCCCACACTCACCGCGGCGTAGCGCGCCGGGCGTAGCCCGAGCCCGACCTCGGCGGTGAATGGCGTGCGGGCGGCCACGCCGTCCGGTTGTACGCGCCGCGCCCCCAAGCCCGCGCGGAGCACGGCGCCGTGTCCCAGCGCCGCGATGAGGTTGGCGCCCCCCCAGTAGCTCGAGCCGTCTCCTCGAGGATCGGTGGCGTGTCGCCAGCCCGCGCGCAGCGTGCCGCGCAGATCGGAGCCGAGCGAGGCGGTGACCGTCGCCTCCTGCGCCACGAAATCATTGTGGTCCGAGTCGCCCGCTCCATCCACGTTCGTCGCGATCTCCGGCCGGAGTGCGGCGCGCACGGCTCGCGCGAGATCACGCGCCGTGCGGTCCTCGGGCGCGACCGCGCGCGCCCGCGTCGCATAGACCGCCGCGAGATCGGGTTGACCCTTCCAGTAGAGGGTCTGTGCCAGCCCGACCAGAAGCTCGGGATCGTCGGGATGCCGTTCCAGGGCCGTACGCCACAGACCTTCCGCCCGGTCCAGGTCGCCGCCCCACGCGATGGTGCGCGCCCGCCCCGCGAGCGCGTCCGCGCGATCCGGGAATCGCTCCAGCACCGAGTCATACAACGCCTCGGAAGCCGCCGTCCGGCCCGCCCAGGCGAGCACCTGGGCCTGTGTCACCATGATGTCGGGATCGTGCGGATCGATTCGGCGCAGCCTGGCGAAGCGCGCCAGCGAGCGGATCAGCTTCCCGTCCCAGCTGTCGAGGATCGCGAGTCGGTACAAGGCCCGCACGTTGGACGAGTCGGCTGCGAGGACGCGCTCGTAGCTCGCGCGGGCGGCGGCGTAATCCCCTCGCTGAAACGCCTGGTCCGCCGCGGGCAGCTGCGCGGCCAGGGGGGGGCGGACCAGTAACGCGACAGTCACCGCCAGGGCGACGTGGCGCGTCACCAGGACCCCCACACATCGCGCATCGCCTGGTACGCGGGCTTCAAGCGCTCGTGCCACGTGGGTACCTCCCAGGTCGGCCAGGCGTAGGTCTGCCCGGCGCCGAGTCGCGCCACGACGCCACCATGGGATCGGTCCAGTGCCGCCACGTCGAACCGAAACCCATCGGTCACGGCGGTTTCAAACGTCCCGTTCCGGCGGTAGCGCACCATCACATGGCGCGACGACGGATCGGTGACGTTCAGGAGTCCCCAGGCAATCCGGACCTCCACGAGCCCCGCAGCGCGGTCCACGTACCAGTCCGCCAGGGTCGACTCCGACGACCGGCCGTGGCGCAGCCGTCCGCGGTTTACGCCCCGCGCAGGGTAGGTCCGGCCGGTCCGGGCAATGCGCCAGCGGTTGGTCGTGACGAACAGCGAGTCGAACGCCCCGTCGCTCCGAACCTTGTCGACGCCAGCGGCCTCATTATAGAAGCGATCGAGCCCCGTCGGCCCCATCCCGCTCCGCGGACCGAGAAACGGGTTGTACCATGGCGCGACCATGAGTTGCGCGTCGCTCGTGTCGTTCAGGACGAGCGCGAACTCGGATCCCACCTCGCCCGTCGGCCCCGCCACGCCTGGCAGCCGGAACTGGCCGCGATCTCGACGGTACGTGTCGATCCCCACCACGTAGCGGGCCGAGTCGAAGCTCGGTCGGCCGGCGAGCGCCACATACAGATAGGACGGGTCGGCCCCGACGCGCAATACGAGCGAGTCGCCGCGGGCGAGCACCGGGAGCGCCCGCCACACGGCTGGGCCGCCCCCGGGCTCGGGCGTCGCGTCGGCCGACGCGCCCGCGTACTCACCCATGAGCCCGTAGTGCTGCTCCGCGTCCTCCATGTTGTGCCACAGACGACTCCGCTCCGCCGGCACTTCCAGATCGATCGTCACCCAGGTGTGCTTGAACCATTCGTCGAGCCAGGCGAACAGCACTCCTCCTGCCGCCCCCGCTGCTCGGACCTCTCGCGTGAGCCGGGCGTCGATCTCGGCCATCGCGTGCTCGTCGTGCCCGCCGTGGCCCAGGCCGTCGGTCTGCAAGTGCGACACCCCACGTGAGGAAGGAACACCGTATTCGGCGATCAGAAGCGGTCGCCCCGCGTGATGCTGCTTGAGGGCGCGTAGGTAGCCGAAGTAGCGAGACCGGCCCTCGGCTGATCCGGTACCGTACGCCGAATCGAGATCGATGAAGTCGGGATAGTATGGGTACGCGTGATACGAAGCGAAATAGCCCGCCAGGTTCGCGGGCGTGGCGCGCACCAGCATCGCGTCGAGCGATTCGCGGTCGTTGTCGTATTCCTTGAGCCGCGGATTGGGCGGGAAGCCGTAGCGCCGACGCAGCCGCTGCTCCTCCTCGAGCGTGGGCTCCGTCGGGTGTGAAAGCGGGTCGAGAGTGGGCCAGTTGGTATACGCGATAGGCCGCTGGGCGTGATAGGTATCCCACTCGTAGGTGAGCAGGTAGTCGCACTGCTCGGCCATCCAGACATCGGCTGGTGTGCCCCGATCGAGCGCGAGAAACCGACCGGCGAACGCGGTACGATCGCGCCGGCGCGCGTTGTAGGCCCGGATCGAAAACGGCTCCCATTCCCGGCCGATGATGAACCCCAGAACGTGATCCGACACGTCGCTGTCGTAGCGGCCGAAGGCGTGCCCCGGCCGGGCCGCGATGAGCCCGTGCCCGTGCACCAGATCGACCACGCGCCGCATTTCGGCACGGAACGCCGCCTTCCAGTTCACGGCATCGTAGTCGTCGCCCGGGGGCAGCTCGGTCCACACCCCGTGCAGGAGCCACAGGGCGCGATCGGGGTGGGCGTCATTCCACGCCTTGAGCGATCGATAGAACGCGGGCGGCAGAATCGTGTAGACGCGGACGGCGTTGGCACGCGCCCCCGCGATCAGCTCGAGCCACCGGCCGTAGGTCGAATCGTCGGTGGGAAAATCCGAGGGGAAGCGGCCGGGAAGCGCGACGCCGAGATTGATGCCTTTCACGTAGAGCGGGCGCCACCCGCTCGTCGTGCGGATTTCGAAGCCGTCCCCCGCCGTCCGTGCCGCGACATCAGGGTCGACCGGCCGCACCACGGGACGCCGTGCGAGCCCACTGTCGATCCCGAGCGCCAGCAGCTGGAGCTCGGCGTCCTCGTACCCGGGGGCGAGCCGTAGCGTGCGGCGCCACGCTTCGGCCGCCGCAGTACGCTGTCCCAAGCGCACGCGGGCGAGGCCGAGCCCGTACCACGCCTCGGCGTCGCCCGCGTTACTCCTCACTGCCCCGAGAAAGTGATCGGCGGCGGCCCGCGACTCCCCTTGACGCAACCCTACGAAGCCGAGCCCGACCTGCGCCCCGTGGTCCCCCGGGCAGAGCGAGTCGGCCGCCGCAAAGTGCGCCGCGGCCTCCGCAATGCCCCCCCGGCGATAGAAACCCCAGCCGGCATCCGCTTCGCCGGCCGCGCGACCGGCGTGGGGACACGGGGCGGCAACCTGCGATCCGAGCGCCACGATCAACGCGAGCATTGCGGGTGGGTCAACATAATGAAAAGCCGGCGCCCGGAGGCGCCGGCTTGAAGACGGGAGCCGCGCACGAATCAGTGGAAGGTCACGCCCAGACCGAAATCGATGACGTACTGCTTCCACCCGGTGGCGAACCTTCCCACGCCACTCTCGTTCACGTCGCCCACGCCGCCGTACACGTAGTTCACGACCGGAGTGAGTGACACGTCCCGGCCGACCCGGATGTCGTAGCCCGCGCCGGCCGTGAACCCCCAACCGGTCCCGTCGAACGAGGGGCTGGAATTCACGTAATAGTTGGAGAAGCCGAGGCCACCCGTGAGGAAGAAGCCGCTCCTGGCTTGGGGGTAGAGATACACCGAGGCGGTGACATTCGACATCGTCTCGGTGTTGCCCGTCCCATCGGAATGCGCCCAGACGTTGATCGCCCCGCCGATGAGGACGTTGCGGCTGGGCGTGCCGCCGAGCTTCACGAACCCGGTGACACCACCCACGCCGGAGCTGTCGACGCACTGGTCGCACTTGACGTTCGCCGAGCCATAGCCCAGCCCGAAACCGATCCAAAAGCCATCGCGTCGCTGCGGGTACTGCGCCCGCGCCGCGGACGCCGCGCAGGAGAACGCGGCGAGCAGTGCGACGATTCGCGCGGTGTACATGGGAGCCCTCCCTTCCCGGTGACGGCCGGGGGGAGGGCGAGTTCCATGCCGGAAGAGGCGAGCACGCGGGCGAGACGGAGGTGTCCTCGCCCGCGGTCAGCCGACCGTCTCCTGCTCAGTGGAACGTGATGCCCAGGGCGATCTGGAACACGTGCTGCTTGACCCCTGACTCCGGGGCACCCCAGTTGAAGTTGGCGACCGGCGTAATCGACGTGTTGCGCGCGACGCGGACGTCGTATCCCACGCCCGTCACGAGCCCGAATCCGCTCTCGCTGCTACCGCCTCCGGACAGCTCCGCAACTCCGACCCCCCCGCGGAGGAAAAACCCACCGGTCGCCTGGGGATAGTAGTAGAGCGCCAGCGATGCGTTGCCGGCCGTCAGCGTCGTCCCGCTTATACTCTTGGTCCACCCATCAGTCTCGCCGCCGATCAAGAGGTTTGGGCTCAGTGTGCCTCCGAGCTTCAAATAGCCGCTCGGGGCACCCTCGGTGCCCGAGCATCCGTCGCACGAGAACCCGAGCGACCCGTACCCGAACCCGAATCCGATCCAGAAGCCCTCACGAGTCTGAGGGTGCTGCGCCCACGCACGCCCGGCGCCGAGAGCGAGGAAACAGGCCATCGCGAGAACCTGAGCGATCGCACGCATGCCACCTCCAAGGGGGGAGAAAGTGCTCCAAGCTGCGACATGGCGTCGAAAAGGCAATGCACCGGCGCCGTCACCCCCACCCGAAACGGCTAACCCGACCGAGTGGGTGATGCAGTGCTGCTGCATAACTTGCATAATCGGGATCGCGGCATACAGTATGCTATGGGAAAGGATTTGCAGAGTGATGTCAGATCCGTGCATTTGATGCACAATTCTGTTGACACCGCGTGCTACGGGGGCTAGGTTGTCCATCATGAAACTCATCACAACCATCGTTCGGCCGGAGCGCCTGCCCGAGGTCAAGGCGGCGCTGTTCCAGGCCGGCGTCACCGGGATCACGCTCAGTCGCGTGAGCGGCCACGGGGGCGAGCAGGAGATCGTGAGTCAGTACCGCGGCACGACCGTCGTCATGGAGTTCCACGAGAAGGTCAAGATCGAGATGGTGTGCTCGGAGCCGTTCGTCGAGCCGTGCATCAAGGCCATCCTCTCTTCCGCGCGCACCGGAGAAGTGGGTGACGGCAAGATCTTCGTCCAGCCAATCGAGCGCGTGATCCGCATTCGGACCGGCGAGCTCGACAACGCCGCGCTCACGGCCGTGAACGCGGACGCCGTGCAGCGCGCGGCGCTCGAAACAGCTCACCACGCATGAACGCCATCTCCGCGGGCGACACCGCCTGGGTCCTCACCTCCACCGCCCTGGTGATGGTGATGACGGTAGGTCTCGCGTTCTTCTATGGTGGCCTGGTGCGCCCCAAGAACGCGCTCAACACGATGATGATGAGTGTAGTCGCGCTGGGCGTGATCAGCGTCCAATGGGTCCTGGTCGGCTATTCGATCGCCTTCGGACACGGAACGCCTTGGTGGGGTGGGCTCGCCTGGCTGGGCTTCAAAGGGGTGGGCGTCGACCCCGATCCCGCCTACGCCGCCACGATCCCGCTACAGGCGCACGCCATGTTCCAGCTGATGTTCGCGATCATCACGCCCGCGCTGATCTCGGGCGCCATCGCCGAGCGGATGCGGTTCCGGGCGTACGTGGTGTTCCTGCTCCTCTGGTCGACGTTCGTGTACGATCCCCTGGCGCACTGGGTCTGGGGGGCAGGCGGCTGGCTGCAGAAGCTCGGCGCGCTCGACTTCGCCGGCGGCACTGTCGTGCACATCAGCTCCGGCGTCTCCGCGCTCGTGGCGGCGGCCATGCTCGGGGCGCGCAAGGATTTCAAGCGCACGGCGATCGTGCCGCACAACGTGCCACTGGTGCTCCTGGGCGCCGGCCTGTTGTGGTTCGGCTGGTTCGGGTTCAACGCCGGGTCCGCCCTCGCGGCGAACGGCTTGGCGGCGCTCGCATTCACCAACACCAATACGGCGGCGGCCGCTGCGCTCGTCACCTGGGCCTTGGTCGACTTCCTGCGCTCGGGCAAGGTGACGGCGGTGGGCGCCGCGACGGGGCTTGTCGTGGGTCTGGTCGCGATCACTCCGGCGTCCGGGTATGTCACTGCACAGGCTTCGGTCGTGATCGGGATCGTGGCGGCGCTGATCAGTTACACCGCGATCCAGATTCGCTCCAAGACCAAGCTCGACGACTCCCTCGACGTGTTCTCCTGTCACGGGCTCGGGGGCGCGGCGGGTGCGCTGCTGACCGGCGTCTTCGCCACGAAGCTGGCGAACCCCGCCGGTGGTGACGGCTGGCTGGCCGGCAATTTCGCTCAGATGGGCGTGCAGCTCGTCGCCGTGCTCGCGACCGTGGCCCTCGCCGTGGTCGGCACGGTCGTGATCATGGCTCTGGTGCAAGCCACGCTCGGCGCCAAGGCCGGCGTGCGGGAGCAGCTCTCCGGGCTCGATCTCAGCGAGCACGGCGAGGAAGCGTACTTCGGCGAGCAGGGCGCGACGCCGTCGCCGGGGGTCTCGCTCGGTCAGGGCGTGATTGTGTCGGCCGCCCCTCCCGAGCCGCTGAACGTCGCCGCCGCAGGCTAGCGGTCGCGGTAGCTTGAGGCCCAGCTCGTCAGCCGGATCGCCGGCTGACGAGCGGCGCCTCATTCGTTCTCTGCTTCCTCAGCCTGCCGGAACTCGTCGCGCAGCCGATGCCGCCGTGACAGCATGACGAACGCGATCGCCGCACCGATCAGATTCCCGCCGAGGATCCGTGCCCAGGCGAGCTCGCCCAGCCCCATGTGCGACAAGAGCACGGTGATCATCACGAAGCCGAACTCGATGACGAGGAACCCGAACGCCATGCCGATCACGAGACTCGGCTCGCGCGCGGCGCCGTGGACCAGGGACACGATGACGATGCCGTAGACGACGTTGAACACGTAATGCAGGATGGTGAAGAGGGCGAGGCCGCCCAGCACGGTGAAGGTGCGGAACGGCTGTCCCACGGCGGCGTCGACGACGGCGAGCCAGACCCAGATGCTCGTCGCGACGACGCCGCCGAGTTGGGCGCCCTCGCGCAGCGAGTCGTGTTTGCGCGCCATCGCGGACCTCCCGGCTACGGCGAGCCGCCTTCCTTCTGCCGCAGCAGCGTGTCGACCAGGGCGACCAGGGTGTCGGCCTCGAACGGTTTTGTGACGAAGCGATCGGCGCCCAGGGCCACGGCGTGCCCCCCCACATCGATCGCTCCCGCGCTCTTGACCCCGGACATCGCGACGATCTTCACCGCCGGCCACTCGCGGCGCAACCGGCCGATCGTCTGCAGCCCACCCTGCCCGGGCATGAAGATGTCCACGATCACGACATCGGCGGCGCGACGCTCGTACGCGCGAATCCCTGCGTCGCCGTCCGCGGCCTGTCGCACTTCATGGCCGGCGTGCTCCAGATGCTTCGTCAGGGCTTGGCGGAGCGTGACGTCGTCGTCGATGATCAAGAGTCGGGCCATGTCACCCGACTCGTCCCTTCGCCAACAGCCGCTCGGCGAAGTCCATGCGCTCTTCGAGCTCGCCGAGCCTGCGCTGCATGTCGTCGAGCGCCTGCGTGAGACGCGCGACGTCGGGGTCGGTGAGAGTCCGCCCGGCGCTCTTGACCGTGCTTCCGATCAGCCGTCGCACCACGACTTGCGCGCATGCGACCACGCAGACGACGAACGCGGTGCCGATGGCCCAGCTCGGAATGATCCACACGGTCCACCCCCCTGCGCGGCGAAGAGGCGCCGGTCGGAATCGAACCGACGAATAGAGGTTTTGCAGACCTCTGCCTTACCACTTGGCTACGGCGCCGTGGGCCTAGAAAATGGCTAGAACACTAAGCTTTCTCAACCCACCTCGACCAGGCGCTTCTGGGGGCAAGACAACTGGGGGCACTTTTGGGGGCAGTTCTCCGAGAACTCAGGCCGTCCGCAGACTCGCTCTCGCTGCGGCCACCCTCGCCTCGCGCTCCCGATCCAGCTCGCCAGTGAGGCTCGCCGCCACCTTGGCCGCATCCTCGGCAAAGTAGGCCTCAGGCGCGTGCTTCATATACCTCAGGGCCATGGCCGGGGTTGCGTGGCCCAGCAACTTCTGTAACCGCGCAATCGGCACGCCCGCCTGAGCGCAGTGCACTCCAAACGTATGTCGGCAGTCATGAAGCGTGGCACCGTGTACTCCCGCCGCCTCGCATATCCGTCCCCACGTGCGCCGCAGCGTTCTGTAGTCGCCGAGCGGGGGCGGAAACACCGGGTCCGCCGGACCTGCCGGGAATCGGACAAAATGGTTACCCAAGATCTGCTTGACAGGTGTCTTCACCAAGAAATCGAGAAGATAGGAACCTGTGCCGCCGAGCCCAATGACGGCAACAATGTCATCCGCGAATTGCAAGGAGAGATCTACTATCTGTGGTGAGCCTGCTTCTGGTCGCCGTGCTCTTGCTCCTGTTGATGGAGGGGCGGGTGAAGTTTCCCAAGGGACTCACACGTAGTCTGGGCCGGTTGACCAGCTTCGAGGTTCCCATACCGAAAGCGCTTGAGCGCCATCGAAAGACAGGCGAGCGCCTTGTGATGTGGTTGATCGTCCTGGCGATCTTATGGTGGCTACTAGCCGATCTCAATGAGACTCTGCGACATCACTACTTCTGCGAAAGGCACCCCGAAGCACTCACCTGCCCACAGGAAGGCGATTACGAGTCCCCACCCTGATCGCACGGCTCCAGCCAACCGACGGCGTCGCCGTAGCGCACGGACGGGCGAGAGGTGTCACGGTGTGAGCGGACTCGCTGGCTATTGGGTGTCAACGCCGATCTGAATTGCACACTTTCGCCGACCAGAATTGCACACTCGGGGGGTGACCAGCCCAGGGGTGAGGCTTAGGCCTCCTGCCGGCCGGGCCGGCGGGCACGGGGTGGCGGAGGCTTGGCAGGCGTGGTGGCCAGGCGAGTGGCGAGGGCCCGGTGTTCCCGCATCCGGTAGCTGTTGCCGCGGATGTTCACGATGTGGCAGTGGTGGAGGAGCCGGTCGATGAGGGCGGCGGCCATGACGTCGTCGCCCAGCACGTCCCCCCACTCCTCGAAGCCCTTGTTGCTGGTGAGGACCGTGCTGGCGTGCTCGTAGCGGCGGCTCATGAGCTGGAAGAAGAGCATCGCTCCGGTCCGGCTGATCGGCAGATAGCCGATCTCATCGATGATCATGAGACTCGGGAACACCAGCGTCCGGAGGCGGTGGCTCAGTCGGCCGGCTTGCTGCGCGTTTCGAGCACGCCCCCCGGTCCTCTTGCTGTCCTGTTCTCTCCTTTCCCTCAGCGCTACGGCACGACGTATCCCTTCACGTAGTAGCTCATATTACCGCGGCCCGGCAGTGTAGTCGGGCTCGCGGGATACGGGTTCGGCAGCGCTACGCCAAAACTATCGCTGACCTGCTTCCAGATGCTCGTGGTCGTGTTGTCTTGATAAACCACAGTATTCCCGAAGGCGTACTTCGACATGATCCAGTACGTTCCTGGTTGGAGCTGTGTCTGGAGGGTACTGGGGAACTCGTGCACCCCGGCCCCCCCGATGAGCGCGTGCGCCGTCTGCGCCACCAACGTGGTCGGCGCGCCACTCACGTCGGTATAGAGCGCCAACTGCACCGAGTCGTTTGCCCCATACGAAATCAAACCGAAGGTGGTGAGCTCGATCTTGGTCGTGATCGAGATCGGTTCGCCGACCAGGATCTGGCTCGCCCAATTGACAGAGCCCGCGAATGACGTGGGATAGCCGAACGCCTGGAACGGCGCGCCGCGGACACCACGGAGCACGACCCCGAGGTAACCGCTTGCGAAGAGGTCGCCCGTTGGAGTGCTCCAGATTCCGGTCAGAAAAGCCGGGGTCGGGCTGGACGCTGGTGTTGCCCATGCTGTCCCGTCGTAGCGCAGGACCAGGCCCGAGCTCTCAGCAACGTACGCCTCACTCGACGACACACTAAACACGTCCGTTAGATCACCGCCGATCGTAGCATTCAGATTCCAGCTCACACCGTCGAAATGGTAAATTCTTCCGGCGCCGGTTATGGTGCTTTGACTAACCGCGAGCACGTCGCTCGATGAAGTGCCTCTAACACCATTGAAATCCCCGAGCGCGCTACCCGTTGACCGCCACGTGGTCCCATCGAAGTGGACCAAAGCGCCCCCTAAGCCCACTACCCAAACGTCGTTTGCGGCCGTCCCCCAGACAGCCCGCCAGCCCTCGTTCGGGGCGCCGCTCAATGCAGTCCACCCTGTTCCATTGAAGTGGAGAATCACGCCGCCCACGGCGAATACATCGCTTGGCCCCGAGCCCCAAAGCCCAAACAAGTACTGCGTCGTTCCGCTTTGCATTACAGTCCAGGCACTGCCATCAAATCGCACGATCGTGCCTGAGTCGCCTACCGCGAAGACGTTGAGAGGCGACGAGCCCCATACGCGGTGCAGGTACCGCGTGGTAGCACTGGGCATTGGGTTCCAGCTGGTGCCGTCGAAGTGCACGATGTGGCCTAGGCTGCCCACTGCGAACAGATCGGTCCCCGATGAACCCCAGATGCCGTCCAGCTCGTAGGCCCCCCCGCTTATAGCGCTCCACACATTAACTCCCGGAGTGATCGAATAGGCAACCGTGACCAAGCTCGCGGCAGATGTTCCAGCAACAGTAGCCAGGATCGTGGACTGCCCGATTCCGACCCCCGTGACCAAGCCGGTCCCGGCAGCAACCGTCGCTACGCTTGGGTTGAGGCTGCGCCACGTGGCGGAGACGTTGTTGACGACATTCCCTTTGGGGTCGCGCCCCGCGACGGAGAACAGCTGCGTCCCGCCCTGCGCGGTGATCGATGCGCCGGTCGGTGTGATCACACAGCAGGTAATAAGTGTTGTGATTGGGCGTGCGGCGCTCGGCGTCCCTCGCTTGCCGTACGCGTCGACAGCCGCCACCCGCACGAAGTACGGCCCCGTGGGAGGAATCGCGATCTGGGCGCTGGTAGCAAGCACGGTCGTATCGTGCGAAGTCACAAAAGTCGCAAAGGAATCCTTCTGCACCACATAGCTCGTAGCAACCGCGACCTTTTCGAACAAAACGGTGAATGTCTGCCCGCTCGTCGTGTAAGTAGGCATCGAGTCGATCACGGTCCCGAACGGCTGGAGCGCTATCATGGGCCTCGCCGTCTGCCCGGCGACGATCGTAACGGTGAGCTGCTGGAAGCTGCTCACGGAATCCCCAACGAACCCCTCCACCCCGACCATGTACGGGCCAGCCGGGAGGTTACTGATCGTTACTGGCTGGCCGGGAGTGGCGTCCACCGTCGTGTCCTTCGTGACAGTCAGAATCACCCGTCCCGAAGTGAACGGCACGCCGCTAGTGGGAAGTATCCGCAACGCTAGTGCGCCGGTTCCAGTCGGAGACAGTCCGTCGGGGTTGCTGCAGGATAGGAAGGGCAGCGCTAAGGCAGCAGCGAGCGTCGAGCGGCGGGACATAACTGCCTCACTGTGACGGGAAGATGAACGTGATGCTTCCTGTATTGTTGTTCCCTCCCCCCCCGCCGCCACCCTTCCCGCCAGCTAGCACGGCCCATGCCGGTCCGACTAACATGGCGTGCAAGGACGTACAGGACGGGACAGCGATTCCACCCACGTCCTGTTGTCACAACTGCGCTACACATACGTAGGACAGTTGCTCGGAAGCGGTGGGGCAAGGACGCCGGGCGTTAGTTCGCAAGAGGCGCCATAAGTGCTCGGGACTACAGAGGTCGGGACTTCTAGTGGTTCCAGTTCTCAGCTGCCAATATGAATCGGTTCAGCTCCTCCTTTGAGCTCCGCCAGGTCGGTAAGTAATCCGTCATGAGGCTCAGAAACCGCTCGTTGTGGCTTTGCTCTATCAAATGCAGTAGCTCGTGAACGACGACATACTCGACGCAGGGAATGGGCTTCTTGGCGAGTTCCAAATTCAGCTCCGAATGGCGCCGCTGGCGCGCTGCGGCTCGCGCCCGTGAAACGGATCACATCGCGACAAACCAGTGGGGGCATAATTGGGGGCAGTCGCCCACGGACTTCGGACGACTAGCCTGACGCATCCGGAAGGGTGTTGGACTCTAAGTGCGATTCCCAGGTACTACTTAGGACATCCGCGGACAAAGAAGGAAAAAGGCAGAGGGACTTTGCAGACCTCTGCCTTACCACTTGGCTACGGCGCCAACTAATTGCTGCGACTAGAACTTAAGTTGGGGCGAATTGTTACAGAAGGGTCCGACTTTGCCGGAACTGTGCCGCAAGCCGATCCGGCCGACGCGGTCGCTACGGCAAAAATGTCGAGTGGATGGAAAAGGTCAGCGACGAGCAATACCGCCGATGATCCTCAGTCATCCGAATGATTACGATAACCGCCCTTTTTCATCCAGCTCGGCACTGACGGCGTCGGCACCGGCTTGGGAGCGACTCGCCGGGCCGGAGTCGACGCCGGAATCGAGGTAGGGACTTTGGAACTCGCCGGATAGCTCGCCGGATTTTTGAGAACGCTATCGAGATTCCCGACCTTCATCGGATGCTGCTGCACCATGGCCGCCACGGCGGCGGCGAGTTGATCGATTTCCCGCGATCCGATACGACGTAATTGCTGCCAAATCGCCGATCGACCCAACTGCTGGAAATCTTCGCGCACGAAGATCAGATTGTCGCCGGTATGAAAACGTTCCCACAGGGTGACATCCCTCTCCAGCGCCGCCAGCGATAGATAAATGACGAGAGCTGAAAAACGATCGATCTCTTGGCCGTAGTCTTGCCCGCTACGTTCGGGATGTTGGTAGGCACGGTGGCCGATTTCCGTGGCGTGGCGGCCGCTTAACGCCGGCACCCACATGCCGTCGTAGTCCACCAACTGGATCGATCCGCCGCGCACCAGGATATTACCGTGCTGTAAATCGCCGTGCGCAACCTGGGCGGCTTCGAGGTGGCGAACGAGTATCGCCCATTTTGCCCGCAATGCCGCGAGTGCGGCCGGATAGCCTAGATGCTTCTCAATGTGACTGTGCAGAAGGTCGCCCTTGGCCCATTGCATTTTGACGATAGGGAACCAGTTGGAGCGAATTTGAATGCCCTGCTTGAGAAACTGAAAATTGACATCATAGGGCAGGCGCACCTTGCGAAGATGTTTGGAGATCGCCTCATAACGTTCGGCATGGTCGCTGATCGGGCGCAGGAAGCAGCGAATTGCCCAGGTCTTCTTGAATGTCAAAAGCCCGCCCGGTTCCTTGGCCTTGTAGACCACGGCGTTGGCGCCGGTGGCCGGCTTGGGCATACCGAACCGGTCGAGCTCGAGGGTGACCACTTTTAATCCTGGGTCGGCAAAAGCCCTTTGCGGCTGCTGAACCGCCTCATGGTATTCGGTCAGGTCTGGCCATGCACCCATCGCTAGCGCTCCTTCGCTTCAACCGGTGAATCGTGATGAATGATACGGACAAGGGTAAAGTCGTCGTTGCGCAATCCATTTTTGCGGCCGTAGGCGACCATTGCGGCAAAGCTCTCTGGCGTGCCCAGCTTCCGGTAAAGCCAGTTCCATAATGGTCGCCCCTCTTCATCCCGTTTAAGCAGCCAGGCGGCCATCGCATCCGTGGCGAGCAGCAGCATGTCTCCATCGCGCAGGCTGCCCTTGCTGACTTGTATTCGATCCTTCAGTGATTCGCCGTCCGACCCGGAGCCGATCAGATAAGGGCTCATGGTGAATTGCGAAGATCGCTGCAAGGGAAACGTTTCGACCGCACGCATCCCTTTACCGACGTCATCGACCTGCATAAGGCAACAGTCACCAACGGCCAGCGCCGTCCACCGGTTCTTGTGAGCGTCAATCTCGACACCGAGAAAAGCCGCAAAGGCACCCTGCTCGGCCTTTTCGCTAGCGAACCAGGGGAGAGGTCGGCCCGCTAATCTTCGCCGCCAGAGGCGGCGCGCTGGCT
>Ga0209804_1000120_pt1 | contig 67293 bp, 68 predicted proteins | sample GraSoiAngelo_139_FD_185896 | JGI IMG/M metagenome (GOLD analysis project Ga0209804, IMG submission 185896) | Grasslands soil microbial communities from the Angelo Coastal Reserve, California, USA - 14_0929_12_20cm (SPAdes) (version 2) | ecosystem: Environmental > Terrestrial > Soil > Grasslands ... | reverse complement strand
CAGGTCGGGTTGGTTTGATTTGATTGCTGAGCGCATCCAACCGCTAGGTGGCGTCAGTATTGCCATGGCGGCAGATGTGGCTGAGGCGACGCAGATTGAGCGCCCGCCTCGTGGCCGCGAGGAAGTCCCGGTGCAGCTCTCGCGATTGCTGGATGCGCATCAGATCATCATCCGCCAGACTCGCAAGCTTGCACGCCGTGCATCGGAACTCGGCGATGATGGCAGCAATGATCTCCTCATCGGCGAGGTGCTGCGCACCAATGAACTTCAGGTGTGGTTCCTGAGCGAGCACCCGGTCGAGGTGCCGCTGGTCAAAGCCAAGCCCGCCTCGGTTGGCGCCGTATAATAGTGCCCAGTAGGACGGTCAGACCGACGAGAAACTATGTGCAGCCCTTCGGCACGCCGAAGGGCTTTGTAGTTCATGGTCCTGCTGCTGTAAAAGTCTTCCTCAGAGGAAATGTCTCATGGCCGAATCGACAGTTCCAATCCCGCTGACCAAGTCGCGTGTCGAACAGATTTTTCCGACGTTGAGCGAGGCCCAGATGGAGCGCCTCGCTTCTCACGGGACGTCCAGGTCGGTGCGCGCGGGCGAGGTGCTGGTAGAACTGGGAGGCAAAGACATACCAGTTTTCCTCGTTGTGTCGGGTGAACTGGAAGTCGTGCGGCCTTCATTCACGCAGGAAATATTGATCCGCGTAATCGGGCCGGGGCAATTCACCGGCGAAATCAATACGCTGTCCGGCCGCCGCGCTTTCGCGAGTATTCGTGCCCGCCAGAATTCCGAGGTCGTCCAAATCGCGCGCACGAGCCTGCTTGCATTGGTCCAGACGGACGCGGAGCTGAGCGAGATCGTGATGCGGGCATTCATTGCGCGGCGGGTTGAGCTGGTGGCGCAGGGTCAAGGAGATGTCACGCTGGTAGGTTCCAGTCATTCGGCCGACACGCTGCGCATCAAAGAATTCCTGACGCGTAATGGACACCCATACACGTACATTGACTTGGAACGCGATGCTGACGTCGAAAGCGTTCTCGCTCGCTTCGGTGTCGCCATCTCCGATACCCCGGTGCTGGTTTGCCGCGGCCAGACCGTTCTGCGCAATCCGACGAATCGCGAGATTGCGAATTGTCTTGGGTTCAACGAGGCGGTGGACGAAACCCGTGTGCGCGATCTCGTGATCGTGGGTGCAGGGCCAGCGGGCCTGGCGGCAGCCGTGTACGGCGCATCGGAAGGCCTTGACGTTTTGCTGCTTGAGACTTTCTCTCCCGGAGGACAGGCTGGCGCCAGTTCCAGGATCGAGAACTACCTCGGTTTCCCAACCGGGATTTCCGGGAATGAACTGGCGGGTCGGGCATACACGCAGGCGCAGAAGTTCGGGGCACAGATGCTACTGACGACCGGCACCCACCTGAAGTGTGATCGCCGGCCTTACATGGTCGAGTTAGAAGGAGGTATCCGGATTCCGGCGCGAACGGTTGTTATCGCTACCGGAGCCCAATACCGCCAGCTGCCGCTTAAGAATCTGTCCCGCTTTGAAGGCGCTGGGGTCTATTACGGCGCGACATTTATCGAGGCGCAATTATGCAGCGGCGAAGAAGTAATCGTTGTCGGCGGCGGAAATTCCTCAGGGCAGGCGGCGGTATTTCTCTCCCAGAGCACAAAACACGTTTATATCCTTATCAGGGGCTCGGGGCTGGCGGACACGATGTCGAAATACCTAATTCGCCGGATCGAAGAAACACCCAACATCACCCTGCTCACACATACTGAGCTGGTTGAGCTTGAAGGCAGCGAACACCTGCAACGAGTCACATGGAGGAATAACCAGACCAGTAAAACCGAAAACAAGAGCATTGCGCACGTGTTCGTCATGACCGGAGCCGACCCGAATACAGATTGGCTCGACGGCTGCGTCGCGCTCGATGGCAAGGGCTTCATCAAGACCGGCCCGGATTTGTCGGCGGAAGATCTGCAGGACGCGCACTGGCCCCTCGGCCGCCGGCCATATCTGCTGGAAACAACTTTGCCGGGCGTTTTTGCTGCCGGAGACGTGCGCGGCGGCAATGTAAAGCGTGTCGCCTCGGCTGTGGGCGAAGGATCGATTGCGATTTCGTTCGTTCACCAAGTGCTGAAAGAATAACCGGGGAGGCGGTCTTCATGCGCAGTGCAACCGCAACAGTGAAACGGTGTTCGTGGGTTCGCGTCGATGATCCGCTGATGCTTCAATATCATGATCGCGAGTGGGGTGTCCCCGTCCACGATGACCGCAAGCACTTTGAATTTCTCGTGCTCGAAGCCGCACAGGCCGGATTGAGCTGGTCAATCGTGCTGAAGAAGCGAGAAGGTTATCGGCGCGCCTTCGCTGGGTTTGATCCCGAGAAGGTCGCGCGATTCTCCACGCAACGAATCGAGAAGCTCACATCAAATTCTGAGATCATTCGCAACCGCATGAAGATCGAGGCTGCCGTGCGCAGCGCACGCAGGTTTCTCAAAATCCAGGATGAGTTTGGAAGCTTCGACTCCTATTGCTGGCGTTTCGTTGACGGACGGCCAAAGCTTAACCGGTGGAAGTTTATGCGGCAGATTCCTGCGACTTCAGACGAATCCGAGGCGTTCAGCAAGGACCTTAAGCTTCGGGGATTCAGTTTCGTTGGTTCGACGGTCGTTTATGCCCACATGCAGGCCGTCGGAATGGTAAACGACCACCTCGTGGATTGTTTCCGTTATCGTGAGATTCGGCGGGTTTGGAGAAGTTGAGCGGGAATGCGGCAGCCATGTGATGAAGGTGTCGTTCTCTCCGGGAAGCCTGCGCCTCCATGTGGGCCGAAAGCGCAGCCCTGGATCCTGGCGGCCACCATTCTGGCGTCGAGCATGGCATTCATTGATAGCACGGTAGTCAATGTCGCCCTGCCTGCGCTTCAATCCAGCCTGCAGGCCACCGTCGTTGACGTGCAGTGGGTCGTTGAGTCGTACGGGTTGTTTCTTTCTGCGTTGATCTTGTCGGGAGGCGCTTTGGGCGACGCTTTTGGGCGACGCCTAATGTTCCTGCTCGGAGTTGGACTCTTTGCCTCCGCCTCGATGGCCTGCGGCGTCTCAGTGAACATCGGGCAGTTGGTGATCGCACGTTCTATTCAGGGCATTGGCGCGGCGTTTCTTGTACCCGGGAGTCTGGCGATCATCAGCGCAAGTTTCGACGAGAAATCCCGTGGTAAGGCCATCGGAACCTGGTCAGGATTCACAGCCATCACCACCGCATCGGGTCCAGTCTTAGGAGGTTGGCTTATCGAGCACGCCTCCTGGCACTGGATATTTTTCATCAACGTCCCGCTTGCGGTGGCCGTGGTTGCAATTTCGCTTTGGCAAATTCCCGAGAGTCGAAGCCGGCTGAGCACGCATGTGGATTGGCTGGGCGCCCTGACTGCAACCGCTGCCGTGGGAGGACTCGTGTTTGGGCTGCTTGAATCCAGTACGTTTGGCTGGAGTCATCCGCTGGTTTGGGGAGGCTTGATGGCGGGTGTGGCTTCATTGGGCGCTCTCTGTTTGGTGGAGTCACGGGTCGCCAAGTCACCTTTGGTTCCGCTGCAGCTGTTTCGCTCCCGCGTATTCAGTGGAGCGAACCTGCTGACCCTGCTTCTCTATTCTGCCCTGGGAATCTTTTTTTTCCTCTTCCCGTTGAATCTGATTCAGGTACAGAGATATTCGGCAACCGCCACGGGCGCCGCCGCGCTGCCAATGATCCTTCTGATGTTTTTTCTGTCTCGCTGGTCAGGCGGCCTGGTTTCGCGCTATGGCTTCCGGCGTCCGCTGCTCGTCGGGCCGCTGATCGTTGCCGCCGGGTTTGCTCTGCTCGCGGTGCCCTTCGCTGGGACCAGCTATTGGGCGACGTTTTTCCCTGCGTTCATTGTGCTCGGCTTCGGTATGGCGGTCAGCGTGGCGCCTTTGACCACTGTCGTGATGAGTTCCGTCGCACAAGATCGTGCCGGAACCGCCTCTGGGATCAACAATGCGGTGGCAAGAGTCGCGGGAGTTCTGGCCGTCGCCGTCCTGGGGTTGGTGATGGTCGGTGCGTTCAAATATAGGTTGATGGATTCGCTGGCGGATCTGAACATCGCGCCGAACATCGTCCGCAACGTTCGATCGAGCGCCATCAAGCTAGCGGGTTTGGAGTTGCCGACCAGCCTTGACCCCGCTGATGCGGCAGCCATCCGGGCAGCCGTTGCAGAGTCATTCGGATTTGGATTCCGCCTCGTGATGCTCATTTGCAGTGGCTTGGCAATCGCAAGCAGTGCGGTAGTAATGCTGGTGATCCCGCCTGCTGCGCCGCCGGCCCGTTGAGGCGGCTTCGATTCGGCGGGTGAGGCCCGCCGACTCCTAGCGAGAAGTCTTCGCACCCAACGGCTGAGCAGTATGTGTTTATTGAGGTTTTCATCTCCGTCCATCAGCGCTCGCGGGCCGTCTTTAGAGTCGTCGTCCACCAGATGAGATCGTCGATCATCACGTTAGCCGCCTTGTCCAGCTCGGCGAAACCTTTCTCCACGTCTCCGCCTTGGAAATGCGCCCAAAGCGTCGTCACAGGAATGTGAACGGATGATCGGACCGGCGCCATTTGAAGCTCGATTGCCGTCTCCCGAAGCTGCTGGACGGCTCGCGCACCCATGGCGCTGCCGTAGCTCACAAAGGCGGCCGCCTTGCGGTTCCACTCCGGATAAACCCAATCGATCGCATTTTTCAGCACTGCGGGGGGCCCGTAGTTGTATTCCGGCGTGACGAATACAAAACCATCCGATGCGGCGATTTGGGCGGTCCATTTCTTAACCACCTCGTGTTCGTAAGGCGGGCGGCCGGGCATAGCCGGCGGCATGGGCTGGTCGAAGAAAGGCATCGGGAAGTCGCGGAGGTCGAGAAGCCGCGCCTGAATTGCCTCTCTCTTCCGAAGTTCCTGAAGAATCCATTGAGCCGGCTTTTCAGAGAACCGGCCCTGGCGTGTGCTGCCGATGATTACGGAGATGGTCATCCTATGTTTCCTTCGCTAGGTGATGATGGGCGCTTGTCGAGGTCCGTCCGTTGTTTACATGAAACAACCATCGACGCTTCAGTCGATGAAGACGTAGAGCGCCGCCAGCTTTCCATCCTTCATCCTGCCTACGTCGATGCCTTTGGTGATAGCGGCTCCGCCGGGCGGTCCGTACTCCCACGAAACGCGCCCAACACCGAAGTTCTCCTGAATCGGAGAGGTGACCTTAAACACGGAGCCCGGAAACTGGTGCTGTAAAGCCGTGACAACGGTGCTGAGCTTGTCGGGTCCTTGATGGACGCCATCGGGATCGATGAAGATCCCACCCTGGTCCCAAAGATCGGCAATGGCTGCCTTCCTCTCGTGAAGATCTGTGTGGTTGAAAACCCTATGCAGGTTTTCAGGGAGCAGATAGGCGAGATTCCGTTCCATGGTCTTGTCCTCCTCTTACCGCTCCAACATGGAGCGCTCCATCAGGACCGCGTCTGCAACCGCGATTGGAATAGCCCAGCAAAGGCCGGTCGCACACGGACGAAGATCAGAGCCCACAGCACCGCCACGAAGAGGGCCAGCGGAAGCCCGCTCGGGGCCATCAAGGCGTGGAAAACAAGAATGTTGACGATCACCGGCGCTAGCACGGCCACCGCCAACGGGACGTAACGGTTGACCAGCAGAAGTATCGCCGCGATGACCTGAAACGCGAAGATCACCCACAGGTAATGCGAGGCGTACAGGGCACCCATGAACTGTCCCGCGATGCCTCCCGGAGGGGGCAGAGGAATGAAGTTCAGAAAGCCGTTCAGGCCGAAAACAAGAAAGATCACGCCCGCCAGATATCGGGCGATTGTGGAAGCGGTTCTCATAAGCGGGTTCCCCTTTGCGTTGACGGCCATTAGCATGGCGTCAATTAGCTTGATATCAATCTAGTTGATGTCGTATAATTTTAGAAGATTCAGGGTTTTTATGGCCCAGGGCATTCAGGAAACGTCGCACGTTTGGCTCGTCATGTTGAAGGCGATGCAGGCCCTGACGCGCTACGCAGCAGCTGGTATTGAAGAGACCGGGCTCGGCGACTCGGATTTCCGAGTGCTGGAGGTCCTGCTCCATAAGGGGCCTTTGCCCGTCAACACGATAGGCCCGATCGTCCATCTGACCCCAGGTTCGATTAGTATCGCCGTGGACCGCCTGGTCGCGAAGGGCTTGGTCAGCCGAGTCGAGAGCGCCGAGGACCGGCGCGTTCGGATCGTAGCCCTCACCCCGCGCGGCAAGGACCTCATTGTTCCCGCCTTCCGAAAGCATTCCGGGCAGATGAAAAGAGTGTTCTCTGAACTGAGCCCCGAGGAGCTTCTTGGCCTCGAAGCGGCACTTAAGAAAGTCGGCAAGCGCGCCGCCGCGCTGATGGAACAGAACGGTTAAAGAGCCGAACGGGTCCTCGATGAAGACAAACTCTACGCAAGTATCTCGAACCTCGGCCGTCGCAGAACGCCTAGCGGACGAACCCGGCTCTCCTCGATGAATTGGAATTGGAAATCAGGTCGTTCACTTTCCGTAGGCGTGGGCGATCTGGCCGACAAGCTTGGCCCAAGCCATGTCCATGGCTCCATAGACCTCTCCGGCTTCCGGTCGCGCGTTATCCTTGAGAATTTCCACCATCAAGGTCGCGTAGTCCGAGACGATGACGCCTGCCTGTAGCATGCGCAGAAGTCCAACTTGCCGCTTGGTCTCGCTGAATGTTCCTGAGGCGTCAACCGCCACGTACGCGTCAAACCCCTTGCCGACGGCGGTGATGGCCGGAAGAGCCGCACAGACTTCGAGCGAAATGCCGGCGAAGATCAGCTTCTTGCGGCCCGTTGCCTCGATCGCGCTGGTCACGCGCGCGTCATCGAAGGCGTGACCGACGAACGCTCGATGATCTCGATGCCCGCCAGCGCTTCGACGAGTTCGGGGAACGTTGGACCCCGATGCTTTCCATCTGATTAACCATCTAACGTTTAGATGGTTGTTAAGAAGAAAGCAAGGCCTATTTGAATTGAAACTTCAGTGATGCATTTACTCGACTTCATAGCCTTCTGGAGTCGGGCCATCCCATGCCATGCTGTTCCTCATCGCTTCCTCAAGGGATACGAACCAACCAGAGTCCACGCCCATGCCCATGTGTGGTCCCGACAAATGCACCAGACCCCAGGGATATGAAGGGCCAAAGCCTTCAGAGCAAAATGCTATGCCAGTATTCGATGGGCGGTGTTCAAAGACCGTCCAACTTATGAAGTGCTCGTCCGGCGCTCCGCAGTCCCACGCCCTCTTGACCTGGTACGGAGTCACCAGCAGCTCGCGAATACGGCGCACCAGTTTCGCATCGGTGATACGCAGGATCTCTCTCCAGAAAGTCGAGTTGGGTGTAGCCGTTGGCCTGGCCGGCAGTACACCAAAAGGATTACTCAGAATGGTTTAGCACCGTCAGCGCAAGGATTCCACGGTATTGACTTGAGAGAACCGGGATGCTGAACTGCGATGCATTAGCCCCCCAATGTAAAGGGTGGGCGGCCACATCGTCCTGCCGCGTGGAGTTAGGTTGGAAACTAGGTGCTTTGGGTGCAAGAGCCTTTCCACGGCATAGGGGCCTAAACCCGAGAAACAAACTTGAAGGCAGCCGTGACTGGGACTGAAAGAGCGGAGCCGCGGCTAATATGTCACATCGTCTACTGTAGCCTGCAAGGTTACCTCCCCCAGTAAATCGATGTCGCATTCCAAACCCAGCTAGCTGGTGCCGGACAGTTCCTTCCCTTTACCGGGTGAACCGGGTGGGAGTTTAGGGGCACCTGAAACTACTTCTTGAGATTCAAGACGAGCCTTCGTGACAGAACGAGTCCTCTTCCCATTCTCACCAGCGAACCGTCCCAACATGCGGCCGCGTGTGCGGGGCAAATTTATTTGGGTCGGAGAAGAGAAGTTATACGTTCGTGGCGTCACCTACGGAACCTTTCGTCCTGACGAAAGCGGAAACCAATACCATGATCATGAAAAAATCAATCGTGATTTTGCTCTCATGGCCGCCAACGGCATCAACGCCGTTCGGGTTTACAACACACCGCCGGTTTCATTGCTGAACACAGCTCAACGGTATGGGTTGCGTGTGATGCTTGATCTTGCCGCCGATCAGTATGTTGGTTTTCTGACCGACAAAAAAGGTGCGCCGGACATTACGGAGATATTGGCTGCCAGAGTGCGCGACTGCTCCAGACACCCAGCCATCCTGGCCTATTCGCTCGGCAACGAGATTCCGGCCTCGATCGTGCGCTGGCATGGCCGGCGCAAAATCGAAAGATACCTGGAGAAACTCTACTGTGCCGTAAAAGACGAAGATCCAGGCAGTGTGGTCACGTACGTTAACTATCCCTCGACCGAATATCTGCGGCTTCCGTTTTTAGACTTTTTCTGCTTCAACGTCTACCTCGAGTCGCAGGAGCGGTTCGCGGCATATCTCGCACGATTGCAGAACATCGCGGGTGATGCTCCCCTGATTATGGGCGAGATTGGCCTCGACAGCTATCGCAACGGCCAAGAAACCCAGGCCCGTGTGCTCGACTGGCAGGTTCGAACAGCGTTTCAGGGCGGATGTGCCGGCGTCTTTGTCTATTCCTGGACTGATGAGTGGTTCCGAGGCGGCGCTGAGGCCGAGGATTGGGCGTTCGGTCTCACTGGCCGAGACCGGTTGCCAAAACCAGCGCTAGCATCCGTCCGCGACGCATTCCGTAGCTCCCCCTTTTCACAGGAAATACGCTGGCCTTTCATATCCGTTGTGGTCTGCACTTATAACGGCACCCGCACCATTCGTGAATGCTGCGAAGGCTTGAGAAAGCTCGAGTATCCGAATTTTGAAGTGATCGTGGTCAGCGACGGCTCGACGGATGGATCAGCGGCCATTGCGCGAGAGTTTGGGTTTCGGGTGATTGAAACACCAAATCGTGGGCTGAGCAGCGCGCGCAACACGGGTCTGCAAGCAGCTCTTGGCGAGATTGTCGCCTATATCGACGATGACGCTTACCCCGATCCTCAGTGGTTGTCGTATCTGGCTTCCATGTTCATGAGCACCGATTACGCTGCCCTGGGAGGACCGAACATCGCTCCTCCTGATGATGGGCCGCTGGCGACGTGCATTGCCAGGGCGCCTGGAGGTCCAGTGCACGTTCTCATTTCAGACTGCGAGGCGGAGCACATTCCCGGCTGCAATATGGCATTTCGCAAAGCTGACTTGGCAGCCCTTGGCGGATTCGACCCTCAGTTCCGCGTCGCCGGCGATGATGTAGACCTGTGCTGGCGCCTGACGCAAAGTGGTCGAAAATTGGGCTTTTGCCCGGCCGCTATGGTCTGGCATCACCGGCGAGGCTCGGTGCGGACCTATTGGAAACAGCAGCGAGGATACGGCAAGGCGGAAGCACTACTGGAAGCGAAGTGGCCGGACAAATACAACGCAGCTGGCCACGTGAGCTGGGCTGGACGAGTTTACGGTGATGGAAACGGGCGCAGTTTGTGGCGCAGAGCGCGGATTTATCAGGGGGTCTGGGGCAGCGCGCCCTTTCAATCGATTTACCAGCCGGCACAAAGCACGCTTTCAGCGCTCCCTTTGATGCCCGAGTGGTACTTGTTGGTTCCCGGTCTAGCTGCACTAACGGCCGTTGGGGAACTTTGGAGGCCTCTGCTGCTTGCGCTTCCCCTGCTTGTGGTGGCAGCTGGAATTCCAGCCTTCCAATCTTGCCGGAACGCCGCCCAAATCAGAATCGAGGACGAATCCCGATCCGGGCTTTCTCGGATGGGCCTGCGCTGCCTGGTTGCTCTTCTGCATCTTCTCCAGCCCGCAGCCCGCCTGTATGGGCGGCTGAGCTGTGGACTGACGCTGTGGCGGCGCCGCGGACCCTTCGTTCCGGCATTTCCCGCTACCCGCACTTTCCGAATCTGGAGCGAGCAGTGGCGGGGAACGAGCGACAGACTGCGATCGATAGAGTCAAAGTTGCGAGCCGAAGGAGCGTGCGTCGTTCCAGGCGGAGAGTTTGATCGCTGGGACCTCGAGGTTCGGCCCAACCTCGTGGGAGCTGCCCGCTTGCGGATGGCTGTAGAAGAACACGGCATGGGCCGGCAGTTAGTGAGATTCCGTGTGTGGCCCAAGCCCTCAACCATGGCCATCGTACTGAGTCTATTCCTCGGCAGCCTTGCCCTCGCTGCGTTGCGGAATGGAGCCCGGGCGGCCGCTGTCATTCTCGCTTCGATGGCAGCGGCGGTTGCGGCACGCGTAGTTCAGGAATGTGTGGCCGCAACCGGAACCCTACTGATGCCCGTTCTGATGGAAGAGCGGGCTAGCAAACTTGCCGTTCTTCCCAGGCGGGAAAACGCGATGGCGGCGGCCCACAGTGGATCCGAAGTGCATGGCGCCGCAGTCCTTGAATGTGGACCAGCCGCGGCCGATACGGCTGTTACCAGGAAAGCTGGATAACCCGATGTTCCGTTTTCATTTAGCCATAAACGTGCTGCTGATTGCGCTGGTCTATTCGTCGCTCGTCTTCGGCCAGATGGCCCCTGACCCAGCGAACCTGAATCTAACTGGAGTTGTCGAAGACGGCAGCGGCGCGGCAATTTCGGGAGCGAAAGTCGCGCTGGTTCGCGGGGATACACATCCGATACGCGAAACGACTTCCGCGGAGAATGGGAACTTTAGTTTCAAAGACCTGTCTCCGGGTAACTACGTTCTGAAAATTGAGGTGAGCGGCTTCGAGCGGTATGAAAAGAGTCTAGTGGTCCAGGGGCAAGAAGTGAAGCCATTAAAGATTAAACTCAAGGTTGGAGGAGCGAGGCAGCAAGTCACGGTCGACGCCGATGCAGCCGATGAGGCGCCTTCGACTTCCGACAGCGACGCAGCCACCGCAAGAATCGACGACAATCTGCTGCACCAGCTCCCCACCCTTTCGGAAGACGTAACCCCGCTGATTCAGAAATTCGTTTCACCGGCTGCGCAAGGCGCCGAGGGTCCGTCGGTCATCATCGATGGAGTAGAAGGATCAGCGGTTGATCTGCCTGCGTCGGCCATCAGAAAGATCAGGATTGACCGCAATCCTTACTCCGCCCTGTTCCAGCACCCGGGAAATGCAAAGGTTGAAGTCACCACCGTACACGGCCACAAGAAGCGTTACGATGGCGGTTTTGCGATGTATGCCAGGAACTCTCTGTTTGACGCTCGGAATGCGTTTTCGGAATTCGCGCCGGATCTGGACCGGAGATTACTCCAGGCCAACCTGGGCGGTCCGCTACGTAAGTCTTCCTCTTTCTACATCGCCGCCGAGCGCTCCATGCTCAACCAAAGCGCAATCGTCAACGCCGTGACCCTGTCGGGGCCTCTCCGGGAAAACGTACCCACGACCCAATATCGCGATAATATCTTTGCCCGCCTGCAGTGGTGGGTCAGCCCCCTTCACACTCTCTATGGAAGCTACACCTTCAACGACCACTCTTACCACAATAAGGACGTGGGAGGCTTCAACCTGCCTGAACAGGGAGTCAACGACGGGCGTCATAGACACAAAGTAATGTTGGATTATAGTGCCATGATTCCGCCGAACTGGCGCAATGATCTGCGCCTCAGTTTCTCCAGTGACAACGAGCACACGGGGGACTTGGCGGTAGCGCCAGCCATAATCGTCGACCAGGCTTTTAACGCCGGGCCATCTCAAACCTTCACGCGTGACCAGAGACGGCAGTTTGACCTTCAGGATACTGTCTACTACGCCCACAATAAGCATGCGATTGCCTTGGGCGCCAGATTCCGTACAGATTTGATGGATGCATTCGATGCCTCAAATTTTGGCGGGACCTTCGAGTTTGCCAGCCTGGAACAATATGGGGCGAGCACTCCATTCGTGTTCAGATCCGTGGAAGGTAGTCCAAATGTGAAATTCGCCACCCGCGTCGCCAATGGATTTGTTCAGGACGAGTTCCAAGCCACACAACGCTTGAGCCTGACGTTTGGCCTACGATACGACTGGCAATCGGCGATTGACGACCGCCGCAACTTCGCTCCCCGATTTGCGTTTGCGTTCGTTCCCGGCCAGAACAGGAAGACCATCATTCGCGGCGGCGGCGGAATTTTCTACGACAACCTGCCGGTATCGGCTAGGCAGCGATCGCTGCTTTACGATGGCATTCGGCTGCGCGAATTGGTGATCTCGAACCCCTCTTTTCCCGATCCATTCGCTGCCGGCCAGTCGCCTCCCCCAAGCGTCATACGAGTCGCGCCGGACATACGATCTCCCTATCTGTCGCAGGCAAGCCTTGGGGTTGAGCGAGAGCTTTGGCATACGAACTCACTCACGGTGGAATATTCGTTTCTACATGGCACACATCTTTTCCGCTCGCGCAATATCAACGCACCGCTGCCCCAGACGGGGCTGCGCCCGGACCCGAATTTCGTGAATATTAACCAGGTCGAGTCAGCGGCTTTTGAGCGGAGTCACGCCGTGACGGCCACGTTTCGCGGGCAATTCGGCAAATTCTTTCAGCCCTATGTTCAGTACATGTTTTCTAAAACCATAAATGACACGTCCGGCACCTTTGCCCTTCCAGCCAACAATTACGACCTGCGACCGGAGATCGGGCCGGCGGATTTTGATTGGAGACATCGCCTCAACCTGATGGGAGTGGTATCGCTGCCGCGAGCCTTTCGCCTGGGATTGCTGCTGTCGGCGATGAGCGGCGCACCTTTTGACATTACCACTGGATTCGATAACAACGGCGATACGGTGGCGACGGACCGTCCCCCTGGCGTCACTCGCAACACGGGCCGCGGACCCGGAACTGTCGAACTCGATGTGCGCTTTTCGAAGACGTTTGATATCGCACACTTTTGGGGTGGCGAGCCAGCCTCAAAACACAAACAGAACAACCTGGAATTCAGTGTGGATGCCTTCAATGCCATCAATCACACCAATGTCAACGGCATCATTGGGGACATGAGTTCGCCCTTCTTTGGCCGTGCTAATTCGGCAGGGGCGCCGAGGACAATCCAGCTATCGGTCAGATACCTATTTCGCCGCGGTTGAGGCGAGCTTGAGAGCCTAGAAGGACTATTTTGCCAGCACCGAGAATGAATCGCTTGCGTTCCAATACGTGGCGGCTATGGCAGGAGATGCGGCCCTACTCCGGTGACCTAGTGGCGCTGCTCCTGTTGAGTTTGCTGGGGACTCCGCTGGCGCTCCTCATGCCATTGCCCCTCAAGATCGTGGTCGATAACGTCATCGGGTCGCGCCCTCTGTCGCATTTTCTCAGCTGGCTGCCCGCGGCTATCAAAGGATCGGAGGCCCATCTGCTGATCCTGGCGATTGGCCTGCTCATAGCAGTTGCGCTGTTGGGTCAAGTTCGCGAATTCGCCTCTGCGTTTCTGACGGCTTACACGGGAGAGAAGATCCTGCGGGAATTTCGCGCTAAACTTTTCCGCCACGTGCAGCGGCTTTCCTTGTCATACCACGACAGCCAGGGCACGGCAGATTCCATTTATCGCATCCAATACGACGCCACGGCACTGCAAAACATTGTCGTGGTGGGAATCGTGCCGTTCTTCTCCTCCGGCGTCACGCTGATCGCCATGATCTTCGTTACCGCCCGCATCAGTTGGAAGTTTGCCTTGGTTGGATTGACGATTGCCCCATTTGTTTTGTGGGTTTCCGGTTCTTACCGGCGACGGATGCGCCGCCAATCACGAAGAGTGCGGACGATCGAAAGCTCCGCCTTGTCGGTGGTGCAGGAAGTATTGGGTTCGGTTCGCGTGGTCAGGGCCTTCGGACAAGAACAGCGCGAACACGACCGCTTCATGCAGAAGGCGTACGAGGGAATGCGGGAACGCCTTCATCAGGAAAAGCTGCAGGGCGGCTACGGCATCGTGCTGGCCTTGCTGACCGCAGTCGGTACGGCCAGCGTTCTGTACGTCGGCGTCGACGACATCAAGGCGGGGAAACTCACGCTGGGCAGTCTGCTGTTGGTCATGGGGTATTTGGGACAAGTCTACGGACCTCTGCGCACAGTCGGCAAGAAGATGGCCAGCATGCAGACCTACTTTGTCGGTGCCGAGCGGGCGTTTGCGCTGCTGGACGAGGCCCCCGATGTGCCTGAGCGTCCACATGCCCATTCCCTGGCGCAGGCTTCAGGCGCCATGATTTTTCGACACGTGTCGTTTGCTTACGATGATGACCGGCCCGTACTTGAAGACATCTCCTTCGAGGTCAAGCCGGGGGAATGCGTCGGCATCGTCGGCACCACGGGTGCGGGAAAGACCACGCTAGTGAATCTGTTGACTCGTTTCTACGATCCCACGGCAGGACAAATCCTGCTCGACAATAGGGATCTTCGCGACTACAAGCTCTCCGATCTGCGCAACCAGTTCGCAATCGTTCTTCAGGAGCCGCTGCTTTTTTCGACCAGCATTGCCGAGAACATTGCTTATGCCCGCGCGAGCGCGAGCCAGGCGGAAATTGAAGCTGCGGCAAAGGCCGCCAATGCGCACCATTTCATCATCGGGCTGTCGCGGGGTTACCAAACCGTTGTGGGCGAACGCGGTATGCGTCTCTCCGGCGGGGAACGCCAACGCATATCGATCGCACGTGCGTTCTTGAAGAACGCGCCCATCCTTATCCTGGATGAGCCGACCAGTTCAGTTGATATCCAGACCGAGGCTGCCATCCTGGAAGCGTTGGAACGGCTCGCCCGAGGGCGGACGACCTTCGTGATCACGCACCGCTCCAGCGCATTACAGCAATGCGACGTCATCGTGCGGATCGAAAAAGGGCGGCTGGTAAGGATCGAGCCCGGCACCAGGAGCGGACAATTTTTCCGTTGTAAGGCGTGAATTATGAGATTGCGGATTGGATTCCTATTGCCACGCTACTCGCCAAAGAGCAGAAGTTATATGCCTGCCGTCGTACAGGTGCTCGCAGAGTCTGGGGCGCTCGTCGACGTCATCCACCCGATGGATGGGATCCTCGATCTGTCGAAGGTCCGGGTGGAACACGATCTGTACGTTTTGCGGCACACGAGCGGACTCTCCCTCAGCTTGGCAGGAGCGCTTCATGAGTTGGGGGCGGTCGTCGTGAATCCGTATCCCGTCTCGGCGGCCCTGCGGGACAAGATCGTCGCCTCGCGAACCTTACAGGCCGCAGGTGTGCCCACGCCAGCCACCTACGTTGCGTCGCAACCTGACCAATTGCTTGGGCTGTTGGACTCAGGGCCGCTCGTCGTCAAGCCGTATCAGGGAACCGGTGGCCACCACGTCCGCGTCATTCGCAAACCTGCTGAACTCGCAGAGGTGAATTGTGGGCGCGAGCCTGTGTTCGCACAGCGCTACCACGCAAACGACGGCCGCGACCGCAAGATTTATGCGATCGGCGGCCGCTTGTTCGGGGTCAAAAAGGTCTTCCCGCGTCGAACCGAAGAAGAAAAATGCGGTGAGCCCGTCACGCTCTCGCCCGAGTTACGTGAGATTGCCCTGCGCTGCGGCCGCGCATTCGGCATCGACCTGTTCGGCGTGGACATTATTGAGAGTGAAGGCGTCCCCTACGTCGTAGATATGTGTAGCATTCCCGGCTTCAAGGGCGTGCCGGACGCGCCCCGCCTGCTGGCGCAGTACTTCTATACCGCGGCAGAGCAGGCGGCTCGAGGGGAAGTGCCCCCACAAACGGCCGCGTTGGCCGCAGCGGGGGTTCACTCTCATGCCTAAGCGAACCATGCCTGTGATTGTGACCGAACGCGTGCGGGAACATCGAGCCGTCCAGGCTTGGCTTCAAGTCCACGCGGGTTCCTGGGAGCCAGGCACTCTTGAGGTTCTGCAAGGGAGACGCTATAGCACGGTTTATCGGCTTAACCATAGCCAGGAGAGTGAGGCGCGAGTGATTGCCAAGAGATGCCGAACCGCCACGGCACGAACGGAGCGCATGATTTACCAGCAACTGCTGCCGCTCACCGGGCTGCCGGCGCTCGGTTGCTATGGACTTGTGGAAGAACCTGAGGGGGAGTTCTCCTGGCTCTTCCTGGAAGATGCGGCGGGCTGTCGCTATTCACCGCTGCTGCCGGAGCATCGCACGCTGGCCGGCGGTTGGTTGGCGGAAATCCAGTTGGCCACCGGATCTGCCGATCTCAAGCGCTGGCTCCCGCGGCGCGAACTCGATCATTACCGGCAATTGCTGCGCGGCTGCCAAGCCATGCTACTCGATCAAGTCAGTCACGGTGAATTGTCTTGCGAAGATACCGCGGTGTTGCGCAACGCCACGGCCTACATGGATGCCCTTGAATCGCGCTGGGGCGAAATTGAAGAAGGCTGTGACCCAATTCCGCCTTCGCTGGTGCATGGCGATTTCGTCATCAAGAATCTGCGCATCTGCGACACCGTCACTGGCCCAGCGTTGCTGGTGTTCGACTGGGAATTCGCCGGTTGGGGCTTGCCGGTCACCGATCTGGCTCAGTTCGTCGATCGCACAGCCAGTCCAGAACTGAGCCGATACTGCTCGATCTTGCAGCGCGAGCATCCGCACCTGAATCTCTGCGACGTTCAGGCCGCCGCCGCCTGCGGCAACCTTCTCCGTCTGGTCGACCAGATTGGTTGGGCCACGGCAGGTCAAGAATCCGCACCCCCCACGCAGCTGACCAAGACGATTGCTCTGCTGCGATCTTACGAACCCACAATGACGGCAGTGTTGAGCGCCTTCGGACGGAGCCAGGCATGATCGAGGGCCTGGACAAACTACTCGAAGGTCACGACCAGCTTGGCTTGGGCGAACTGCGCGGCTTACTGGAGGAGTTGCTCGGCGGTTGTGCCGCCGAAGGCCGCTTGATCGAGCAGCACATGCTGCAGCCGCGCTCAGCGCGAGTCTTCCGCCTACGCTTCGTTGTCAACGGGCAGGCTCGCGCCATGGTCCTGAAGCGTCTGAAGCCCGAGATCGCGCAACGCAGCGAACTGGTAGATAAGCGCTGGCTGCCTGCCGTGGGCATGAGCCAACACGGCCCGGCCCTGCTAGGAAGCGTGGCCCACCGTGGAGGGAATTGCGTCTGGCACGTCTATAGCGACCTCGGCCAGCACGAACTTGATACCCGCCGGATCAACCGTGAGCGGGTACGGGCGGCCGTCGAGCTGATCGCGAAACTGCACACGCGGTTTGCCCGACACGCGCTATTGGGAGAAGCGCGCCTACACGGCGGTGACCTGGGCATTCACTATTACCACGGGAATGTCCGTGACGCTATTTACGCGCTCGAAGCTTGTCAGCCCGGGCCCCAGCACACTCAATTGCGTAGCCGCCTGTTTAAACGCCTGCACGGCCTGCACCGTGAGCTGCCGCGGCGTGCGCAGGCACTGGAGGCGTGGGGTGGCCCCGAGACCTTGCTGCACGGCGATTTGTGGGCCATCAACATTTTCGTTATCCCCGCGGCCAACCAGCTGCACGTGCGCCTGATTGACTGGGATCATGCCGCGGTAGGACCGGCAAGCTATGACCTCTCAACCTTTCTCTTACGTTTTCCGGCGCAGGAGCGGTCGTGGGTTATGGACCTGTACCGCGAGGAGACGTCGCGTGCAGGTTGGTGCCTTCCCTCCGCCCAAAGATTGAATTTCCTGTTCGAGACTGCCGAATACGCGCGAATTGCTAATCGCATTATCTGGCCTGCCATCGCGCTGGTGCAGGACCGAGCCCCTTGGGCTTGGGACACATTGGCGGAAGTGGACCAGTGGTTTGAAAATCTGGAGCCGGTGCTAGCGTGCGAACACGAAATGCACTCCGCCACAATTTGAAAACCCCGCTTTCGCTGTTGCCTGATCTGGCGACGCTGACGCTCCGGCTCGCAGCTGCCCTTTATCGCAATGGGACGCAAGCGCGCCCGGTGAGAGTTCTGCGAAGAGATCTGCCGCCGTTTATGAGCACGTTCCCCAACGAGATCGTCACCTGCCAGTTGCCGAACGGCCGCAAACGACGTGTGTTTGTCAAGTATCAGGCGGGGCAAAGCCACGATTCCTACGGGCACCGTGGCGACCTTTCTTATGAGACGGAGGTCTATCGCCGCCTGCTCCAGCCGCTGCCAGAGTTCAAACCTAAGTGCCTGGGTGCACACACTGACCCCAATACCGGTGCTATTTCCTTGTTCCTCGAGTACGTGTATGGCAGCGTGCGCCTGAGTGACATGGTTTGGAAGCGCTCCACCCGGCAACCGCGGGCGATGGCCCAGGCCGCTGGTTGGATTGGGCAATTCCACGCGGCGCACGAGAAGCACAGCAACCGCGTCTCGTTGGCGTTCCTCAAACGGTACGACGCCCGGTATTACCGCGGTTGGGCGCAACGGACGCTTGAGTTCTCGCGCCCCTTGCACCCGCGCTTCCCCTGGCTGATCAGACTCTGCAAAAGCGAGGAGTGGTTCGCTCCACTGCTGGCATCGCCGCCAACGGTGATTCATGGCGAGTTCTACGCCAAGACTGTGCTGGTTCGAGACCAAAGCGTGTTCATGGTGGACTGGGAATCGGCTGCCATCGCCGCCGGGGAAATCGACTTGGCGGCGCTGACCGAAGGAAAACACTGGCCGGAGATAGTAGTAAGCCAATGTGAGAGTGCCTACATCAACGCACGCTGGCCTGAGGGTGCACCCAGCAACTTCGAAGAGACTCTCGATGCCGCAAAAATTTATCTGCATTTTCGCTGGCTGGGCGAGCGGCCCGATTGGACAGTGCGGGGGAAAAATCTCTCGCGATTCGACTATCTCCATGCCACCGCGCAAAGGCTGGGCCTGATCTAGAGTCGAGCTATGGCAACCATTGTCGTTTCTGCCTACGACGTCGCGAATTGTCCCCTCGTGGGTGGACACTTCTGGGTTTATCTGCAATATGTTCTGGGACTGCACCTTCTCGGACACGACGTGTATTGGCTGGAAGCCTTTCGCACTAAGGGACGCCCGCAAGAGGAAGCCGCTGCACTAGCCACGTTCCGGGCGAGGATCGAGCACTATGGGCTCGCTAACAAATGTATTCTTTACCCGGCGCATGGCAAAGAGCCGTCGCTGGATCCGCCGGCAGCCTACCTCGACATGACGAGAGCAGAGGCCGAAGCGATCTTTGCCCAGGCAGATCTGTTATTGAATTTTCACTACGCCATCAATCCTGGGCTTTTGCTGCGCTTCCGCCGCACGGCTCTGCTGGATATCGATCCGGGGCTGCTGCAGTTTTGGATCAGCCGCGGACAGCTCCGCGTTCCACCCCACGACTTCTATTTCACCATCGGGGAGGGCATGTGCCGCCCGGCTGCAGGGTGCCCCCGTGGCGGGCTACCATGGATTCACTTTTATCCTCCGGTGTGTCTGGAGTACTGGCCTTACGTGTTCGACTCTTCCAGCAAATGCTTCACGACAATCTCGAACTGGGACTCTTCCGATTGGGTGGTGGATGAAGAGGCAGCCTACGAAAATACCAAGCGTGTTGCGTTCCTGGATTTTGCTGAGCTGCCGCGGCTTACCAGCCAGCCGTTAGAACTAGCACTGTTCATGCGCACCGAGCGCGACATGGCGGAATGGAAGGACCTGGAGCAGCGGGGTTGGAACATCCGGCACTCCCGCCAGGTCGCCGCCACTCCGGAATCGTATCAAGCGTACATCCAGGCTTCGCGGGGCGAGTTCAGTTGTGCGAAGCCGTCTTACGTGAAATTCCGCAACGCCTGGATCAGCGATCGAACCATCTGCTACCTGGCCAGCGGCAAACCGGTGATGGTGCAGAACACGGGACCAAGTTCGTTTCTGCCCAATGGTGAAGGTGTCTTTCGCTTCTCGACTGCGGCGGAGGCGGCCGATGGTTTCGCCACTATCAACGCCGATTACGAGCGGCACTGTCGCGCAGCGCGCAAAATCGCAGAAAGCTACTTTGATGCCAGGCGAACCTTGGAAATGTTGCTGAACATCGCTCTGCGCGAGCCAGCGCATCCGCAAGCTCCAGATCCAGCTTCCGTGCAAACCGGGGCTCGCACTACGGAGGTATAAAACGGCCCCTGAAACTCTTGTCTGGCCGGAGAACTTCGTGAGCATCGCATCGGAATGGCGCGCATGTAGAACAAGCAAAGCAAAACCGGAAACGGTCCCTATCATCTCAGCAAAAGGATGGCGACATGGAGCTTGCAGTAATCGGTTGTGGTTACGTTGGCCTGGTCTCTTCGGCCTGCTTAGCAGAAATTGGCCATGATGTGATCTGCGTCGATAGTGATGAAAAGAAAATTGCTGCCCTCGAAGGCGGTGACATTCCCATCCACGAACGGTTCGTACCCGAGCTGCTCCAGCGACACCATGGCCGGCGTCTCACGTTCTCTACCTCACTCGCCGAAGCAGTCGAGCGCAGCTCGGTAGTTTTCATTGCTGTCGGAACTCCCGCCGCCAGCAACGGCGAAGCCGATCTCTCCTATGTGGAGGAGGTTGCGCGAGGTATCGCACATTCCGCCAGCGAGCCCAGGCTGATTGTCGAGAAGAGTACAGTTCCGGTCTATACCTGCGAATGGATCCGCCAAGTCTCGCGTCTGGCCGGCAAACAGAAGGACATCGAAGTGGTTTCGAACCCGGAATTCCTGCGAGAGGGGACCGCGGTAACCGATTTTTTGTATCCGGACCGCATCATTCTCGGAGCCGACAGCCAAGAGGCAGCGGCAACCATGAAAGCAATCTATGCACCCCTGACAAGCGGTCAGTATTACCAATCGCATCGTGTGACTCCTTGGGGGGAGACAGTGGCCGAGTACAAAGCGGCGCGCCTGATCGTGACCAGCACGAAAAGCGCCGAGTTGATTAAGCACGCAGCCAATGCCTTTCTCGCGGCGAAGATCTCGTTCATCAACGCAGTGGCCAACCTTTGCGAAGCTGTGGGTGCTGACATTGCACAAGTCTGTGAGGGAATCGGCTCCGACACCCGCATCGGAAGTCGGTTCCTGCAGCCGGGGATCGGATACGGAGGATCTTGCTTCCCCAAGGACGTGAAAGCCTTCCGTACCGTTGCCAAGGAGTCCGGATTCGAGTTCCGATTGCTCGACGAAGTAGCTCGCATTAATGAAGAACAGATCGAGCGCTTCGCTCGTAAGGTTCGGAACGCACTCTGGAACCTTAAGGGAAAGCGAATCGCAGCCTTGGGACTTGCGTTCAAGACTGGAACTGACGATATCCGGGAATCACCCGCAATCGCATTGATACAGCGGCTTCTTAAAGAAGGTTCCGAAATCCGCGCCTATGATCCGGCTGCCATGCAACGCGCGGCGGAAGTTCTGCCGTCAGTGCGCTTTTTTAGGGATGCTTACGCAGCGGCTCGGGGGGCGGATGCGATCCTCATACTCACCGACTGGCCAGAACTAGCCAACCTGAACTTAAAACGGCTGCGCAGTGATGTGCGCCAGCCAATCGTCATCGATGGCCGTAACTTGTATTCGCCCCAAGCTATGGCCGAAGCTGGTTTCTTCTACCACAGCGTAGGCCGGGAATCAGTTGCTCCGCTGAAACACACCCCACGCACCCAACACCCGGCTTTGCCCGATGCTCTCATCCGCCACATACAAAGCCATTCTGAAAGGGAACTTGAAGCCGGTCAGGAGGCCAATTAAATCCACTTGGGGTCGCTCGACTGCGTCCCATCGGGTGCCGGCTCCCTACACGAAATAGAGCTCATTTGGCACCACGAACTCTCGGAACTCTCGGAACTCTCGCTACATCCTTGACAACTTGTTCTCCTAGGTGGACAATCCCTTCCGTTGGCTACGGGCGCGGGTTTTCACGCCAAAGTAACATCGAGACCGTGCCTGAAATACAGGGGAGTGGAGGGAGTTTCCCGCTAATCGCGAACTGTTGTGCGTCCCCCCGGGGCAAGACCCACTGGGGTTGAAGTGTCTTCAAGGGTCGAGTGTATCCTCCTTGAGGATATCCGGCACCCCAAGAGACTACCAGCCCGAGCGCAATCGCTCTTCCACTTTCGCGCAGGACCCGCGGAAATCTAGCATGTCGGTAGGAACGTCCCATGCTCGCGAGCAAGGTGTCTCTGGCAAGCATGCCCCTCCCTCAGGTGGCAAGGCGCTTGCTATCCCCGCACTCGGTTTCTTGGTCACTGATGATACGTTGAGGAGTCTCTCGGCCAATCATGAGGCGATGAGGATTCTGACTTACGCGGCGAAGCAGGCGCCGCAGAGTCTCACCCAGGTGTTTGACGAGAAAATCCGTCGTGTACTCCTCCGTGGTCGGGTCCACTTAAGGCCTAATACATTACTTCCCGTCATCCCTTTCAAGTCGGGACGACGAGTATATTTCTGCCGCGCGTTTCGGCTGGACGCCAATGTAAATCCCCGGCTGTTAATCGTACTGGAACGGGGGATTCCTGAATCGTTTGCCCTGAGTCAAGTCTCTCTGCAGTTTCGTCTTACGCAACGGGAGCAGGAAGCGGTGACGTTCCTACTGCGCGGCCTCAGCAACAAAGAGATGGCCAAGCGCATGGCGGTGAGCCCGAACACGGTCAAAGCCTTCCTGCGTATGGTAAGGGTCAAGATGGGAGTTCCCACTCGCGCCGGAATCCTAGCCAAAGTCCTTGGCTCGATGTTGACCCCTTGCGACAGTTCGCACCCGCCCGCATCAAGTCGCAAGGTTCCGATTGCTCAGGACCGGCCCATCAAGGATCAGCCAGCCTCGGGGGCATAGCCGGGTGAGCTAACCGGGCCGCAAGCGTATACCTGCGCTCGAGATAAGGCGATTCTCCTAGACTAGATACTCACGGATGTCCGACCGGTACTTGTTTTCAACAAGCGCCATCAGGCATTCTGCTGCAGCAAACCCAGCCACATCGTCTTGTTGCCGCAGGATAAGAGGCATTCCCACGAGCGCGACTTGTATTGCGCTCCGGGTCGGAACGGCGCTCGTCGGCTGCCTGTTAGCTCGATCAAGCCGTCGCAAACGTAGGTAAAAAACGAGTAAATGGATAGCGGCAAGGATCGGCGACGTTACGTCCGGCTCCCTCTTTTGCTCAAGGCGACTGCCCGGGCCCTGGACATATACGGTTCTTCAGTACCATCCGCGGTCCTGGCGCACGGCAATATTGAAGATATAAGCGAGGGCGGGTTGCGCTTCGTCACTGACCGTGGCCTCCCGGCTTCGGCGCTGGTGGAGTTTCGTATCGTCGTTCCTGCCGTTCCGGTCCCGATCCCCACGCTCCTGAGCGTCCGGTGGAGCAGAAAGCGCCGCTCCGGCCACCGCTATGATGTGGGCTTGCAGTTCCTCGCCTGAAAGCCAGGGGCCGACATCGCAGACTTCGCTGTTTGCGGCGCTGGAATTGACCCCCCCCGCGTGATCGTCCCATGGCGTTTGTAATCGGGGGTGCGGCGCTCCAGTTGTCCCGGCCGTAAAGGCAACAGCGGTTGCGTGCGGTCGAGCGCCTGAATCTGGCTTTTCTCGTCCACGCACAAGACCAGGGCGTGATCGGGCGGATTCATATACACGCCCACAGTGTCGCGCACTTTCTCAATCAGCAAGGGGGCGGGCGATAGTTTGAAGGTATCGGTACGGTGAGGTTGCAACCCGAACGCCTGCCAAATGCGGCTGATGGTCATGCGGCTGAGCCCCGTAGCTTTGGCCAAACCGCGCGGGCTCCACTGCATCTCTCCGTGAGGCGTGCCTTCCAAGGTCTAAATTACCGCCCGCTCGACCTCGGCATGGCTTACCTTGGGGGCGCCCCAGGTCGCGGCTCGTCGTAGAGTCCTTCCCAACCAGCTTGCAGAAAGCGCGCGCGCCACTTGCCGACCATGCCCAGCGAGGCCCGCATTTTCCGCGCCCCGGTTTTGTCCCTGGGCGCAGGCCAGCACCACACGCGCGCGCCGAGCCAGGGCCGGCTGGCTGCGCGCCCGATGGACCAGCGATTGCAGTCGCTCCTGCTCTTCCGGCCAAAATCAACCGCTGTTTGGGTCGCCCGGTTCGCATCTAAGCCTCCTATTATCTTAGATGTGTCCCCAGCTTATTTCTGGGACATGAGACTAGTATCGTCAACAAAACAATCAACTTCCATGGGGTGAGGTCTGTAGTCTTGAGGTGCTGGGCTACCAGAATTCCCGCCACGATTCGGTTCCTGCACGAACCCCCGATACGCCAAGGTTTTCCGCAAGATCTTCAGGACCTCGGCAAGCCATCCTGCAAGTTGGTTCTGTAATCCGAGTGTATACGCGCCGCGTTGATCGCGGCTCGCGCATGTACTCTCGCTGCATTCATTACGATCGGGCTGTCCAAGCCGCTCTCGATGCCTGCGAGTTACTTGTCCCCGCATTTCTCGGAATAGGGTCAACGGCGCCGAAGTCAAGAGGCTGATAATCGTACCCGTGGGGGGCAGCAATGTCACCGATCGTCGCAATCCGCTTCTCGCTTTCACGTGGAAGTGGTAGCTTGAAATCCACTCCCTGTCGCCAGTGGACTTCACTCTCCCACAGACATCACACGAAATTCTCACTATGCGAATTCTTCGCGTAGGGCACGGAATATTTCAAACAACACGATTGGTGCGGGTGGGTGACCTGCGTCGCATCGCTCGTGCTTTTCTCGGGAGTTCAATCCAAATCCGTCGTGAAGCAGCATTCGTCATCGCCAGAGCACCTACGCGCGTTAGGTACGTATCAATGGAGGTCACAACCATCCGCACATCCAAGTGAATCAAGTCTAGACCAGCCAACAGGAACCGCCTCCATCCTTCAACGACGATACCCTTATCGAGCACTCGATCAAGGACGTCCGCTACACTACGGGTCGATGCTCGTTCCACAACCATCGCCCGACCCATATCTTGAGCAGTAGGTTCGCGGCTGGAAGAGGAGAACCAAATCATCCCCCTTTTCGAAGTTTTCGAGGAAGGTCCGAGCATACTTCGCACCCTCCCAGCGCCTTGGCAGCTGCTTCATTGGCACACGAATAGGGACCGGCATCAGCCGCCCCCGGAACTCGGCCGAACCTGCGATTTAACGTCTGGATCTCCCTGCAACCCCGACTTGATCATGCTGAAGGGGCGGGGCGCTTAAAGTAGACTGCACTGGAAACGCGAGTCATTGGGAAAGTGCGTCCCAAGCAGCGGCGGGCCCACGAATATCCCCCGGCGCATAGTCTGGACGGGGCGATCCCCCGACAGCTCCAAGAGATACAGCCTCGACTTTTCTCTCGGTCAGTACCGCTGACCGGCCAATGCTGTAGTAACTGAACCCGGCCGCCGACATTTTCGCCGGCTCATATAGGTTGCGACCGTCCACCACTATGGGATACGCCATCACAGTCCGAAGGCGCTCCAACTCCAACGCCCTGAATTCGTCCCAGTCCGTCAGAATCAGCAACGCGTGCGCGCCCGTGGCGGCCTCATACGGATTGGCGGCGTAGCTGACCTGTGCCGGCAGCAACTGTTGCGCGCGCTGGATGGCGGCGGGATCATAAGTCCGGATCTCGCACCCTTCGCGCAGCAGCAGTTTCACCACGCGCAGCGCCGGCGACTCGCGCATATCATCCGTGCCTCCCTTGAACGACAGCCCCAGCGCTGCCAGTTTCTTTCCCCGCAGGGTCCACAACGCGCCTTTCAGCTTGCGCACAAAGCGTTGCAATTGCTCCTCGTTGACCCGGCTGACTTCTTGCAGCAGCGGGAAATCGTAGCCGCATTCCTTCGCTACCATGTGGAAAGCTTTCAGGTCTTTGGGGAAGCACGAGCCGCCGTAGCCGATGCCGGGATTCAAGAACTTCCTTCCGATGCGCGAGTCCGTGCCGATACCCTCGCATACCTCCCGGATGTCCGCTCCCACCGCTTCGCAGATGTTCGCTACCGCGTTGATAAAGGATATTTTGGTGGCTAGGAATGCGTTCGAAGCATGCTTGATCAGTTCCGCGCTCTTGGGACTGGTCACGATCATGGCAGGGATGCGCGGCTTGGCCGGTCCAGGAATGCGCGATGAGTCCCGGTAATACCGGCCACTGGCCAGCGGCTCGTAGATCTGGTGCAGCACCGCCGAACTGCGCTCGTTGTCTACTCCCAGCACAATGCGGTCGGGATAGAGGAAGTCGCGTACCGCCGAGCCCTCCCGCAGGAACTCCGGGTTGGAGGCGATGTCGAACGACTCTGACGCCGCTCCGTTCAGCAGCATCACCTTGCGCACCCAATCGTGGGTTAATACCGGTACCGTACTCTTCTCTACTATCACCTTGTACCCGTCGAGGGATCGCGCAATCGCCCGCGACACTTCCTCCACGCACGTCATGTCCGCTTCACCCTGCTCGGTGGTCGGCGTCCCCACAGCGATGAACACTGCCGAGCAGTTCGCTAGCGCTTCAGCCAGGTCGGTCGTGAAGTTCAGCCGCCGGCCACGGTGTTTCGCCAGCAGTTCCGGCAGAAACTCCTCGCAGATCGGTACCTCGCCCGCCCGCAATAGCTCAATCTTTTGCCGGTCGTTGTCCACACACGTGATCTGATGCCCGAGCTCGGCGAAGCAAGCCGCCGCTACCAACCCCACGTAACCGGTGCCAATGATCGTTAAACGCATTCGACTTTTCTCCTCATCAAATAGCCTACCGCTGGTCGTTGTTGGTTCTGACGAACTTCCCGATCCGTTTCTCCGCGCGTTACCGCCACTCACGCGAAAAGGCGGCATCTACAAACCCGAATTTCCAAATTGTAGGTTGCAGATGCGGCTCAGAAGAGCGGAAGTGAAGGTCGACTTGGGTCTCCATGGGCATCGACTCTAAGGCTCGCGCCCGTCTTGCAATTGAAATCGCACACGAATTTGGTGGCAGCGGCGGTGATGGCCATGGGTGCACCCAGCCAGGCTCACATCCTACGATAAATGGTCTCCCCGGCACGTCTTGCTGCCCTGCAAAAGCTGCCTACTCCGCGTAGGCAGCGGCAGCACGGTCAACTGCCGCGCGTGTGTTCACCGAGAGCACGCCGCCTCCACTGACGGAGTAATCCGGAGCACAGGTCCAACTAGGTGTCGAACGCGGGCTGCAACCGCGAAACTTTGGAAAGGTCGGCGCCGATTTGAGCTAAGAGGCTATGGGCGGTTCTTTCGCTAATTTGACGGACAAGAGTGTTCGGAAATAGTCCACTGTCCTGCGGAGGCCGGTTGGCAGATTAACTTTCGATTCCCAACCCAGTAGCTTACGTGCTTTGGTAATGTCCGGACAGCGCCGCTTTGGATCATCTTCGAGAGGCTCCGAAAATCTAATTTGGCTGTGCGATCCGGTTAACGCTAGTATTAGCTGGGCGCATTCGAGAACTGTGATCTCTTCGCTTCTACCGATATTTACTGGTTCGTGCTCCTGGGAATGCGCAACTCGCAATATGCCCTCGATTGTATCTGACACGTAGGTGAGGCTACGCGTGTGAGTGCCATCGCCGTAGATCACCAGGTCCTCCCCGAAGAGGGAGTTTTTGATGAACTCGGATACCATCCGGCCATCGTCAATTTTCATTCGAGGCCCGTAAGTGTAAAAGATACGCACAATTCTAGTATCCAGATTGTGGTATCGACGATAGGCTACCGCGGCAACCTCAGACAGACGCTTAGCCTGCGTATAAACTGAACGCTCGCTGACGGGGTTGGCGTTTCCCCAATAATCTTCATGCTGCGGGTGTTGGTTCGGATCCCCGTAGACTTCCGAAGCCGATGCTAACAAAAATCTTGCACCGTACTTACGGGCCAAATCGAGAGCTCTAAGAGTCCCCAAAGAGCCAGTCCTCAGGGTTGTAATGCCGTGCACCATGTAGTCAGCGGGGGCAGCCGGCGACGCGAAATGAAAGACATGTTCAACCGGTCCACAATCAAACGGCTCACATATGTCCAAATCACAAAATTCGAAACGAGAATCTCGCGAGAGATGCCGGACGTTATCGATATTGCCGGTAAGCAGATTATCGACGGCGACTACTTTATTTCCTTCTGCCAACAGAGCGTCGCAAAGATGCGATCCAAGGAAGCCTGCGCCACCTGTCACAAGTACAGGCATATTACGCTCCTACTTCGTAACAAATCAGCGAGAAACGCACTCAGGATTTCCAGGCATGGCGCCTTCCTACCTTGATTGTTCTCCATTGGCGTTGCCCGGCCCGAAGGAGTTCTCTGGGAGATGCGAGCCCAGCTCGTGAGACCCGCTTCCGTTTATGAAACCGAATCCTTTTCATTGGTCGGGATGGAACCCATGCTAGTTAGGTTAGCCCCGAACCCTGTCGTTAACTTTTTCGGCCCCCGGGGAGTGCGGATGAGCGCATGCCTAGTCCAGTGTTTCAAGCAAACGTTCATTGCTCGGTGTAGCGGTTGCAGGAAATAAATTACGCGAATCGAGAGGACGCACCGCCCGGTACCACTTCACGAAACTTGCAAGCCCTTCTTTGAGCGGCGTGACAGGCCGGTAGCCGAGTACGCGACTGGCTTTGGAGATGTCAGCCCATGTCAATGGAGCGTCTCCGGGCTGCAGGGCTCGCCGTTCGGGGATCGCCTTACGGCCGATGACACTCTCAAGGAGTTCGACCAGTTCGGCCAGCTTCACCGGGTGCGAATTGCCCAGATTGAAAGTCTCAAAGGGGGCGCGGCCTGAGGAGGGCCGCAACTCATAGTTGAGCCCGGCCAGCACGCCAGCCACGATATCTTCAACATAGGTGTAGTCGCGAGCGGTCGAGCCGTTGCCGAAAATCGGCACAGGTTCACCGGCCTCGATCAACCGAGTGAACTTATAGATAGCGAGGTCGGGCCGTTGCCGCGGACCATAGACGGTGAAGAAGCGCAGACAGATCACCGGCAGCCCAAACAGATGCGCATATGTATAAGCGAGCATTTCGCCGGCCAGTTTGGTAGCTGCATAGGGCGATAGCGGCTGTAATTCAACTTGATTTTCCGAAAAGGGCACACAGCTGGTTGCACCATAGACCGAACTGGACGAACCGAAGATGAACTTGTCCACGTGAAACTTACGGCAGAGCTCAAGCAAGTTCAAAGTACCCGCTACGTTGGTGCGTTCGTACATTTGCGGCTGCTCAATGGATGGGCGCACACCGGCGCGCGCCGCCAAGTGAATGACTATCTCGGGACGCGTGACTGTCATGACGTGACTGAGCCGTTCCATCTCGCAAATATCCACTTCATAAAACTCGCAGGCGCCAGCCTGGCGAATGTCCTCGAGATTGGATTTTTTCCAGGTGGACGGGTAGAAGGGGTCGAGGTTATCCACAATCGTTAGCTGATATCCCTGCTGTAGCAGAGCTTCAGCCAGATGGGATCCAATAAAACCAGCTCCGCCCGTCAGGAGTACGCGTTGTCCTCGGTTGTTCACAATCTCAATTCCTCAGAAATGGTAGTGGAGCGATGTCTGCATAGTTCTAGCTGGCAAGGCGGTGTCGGGCCGGCCAAACAGGGGGGATGTCATTACACCCAGAAAGTTGGGGTAGTTCGTGTGGTTGATTACGTTAAATGCGTCGACATCGATCTCGAGATTTTGGGAATTCCGGTCGCGATTCAGTGGGCGCCACACGCGAAAGAACTTTGTGACCCGAAAGTCCAGTTGCAGCAGTCCCGGGCCATTTCCAGTGTTGCGGGTGACGCCAGCGGGCCGATCGTTGGCCGCGGAATCGTGATTGTTGTCGTATCCGGTGGTGATATCGAAGGGAACTCCGGAAGCCACACTGAAAACCGTTCCCACGCGGAATGCGCCGGGCAGATTCACCGTGCCGGCAAGGTTTAGACGATGCCGCTGGTCGAAGTCGGCCCGGCCCCACTCCGAACGCAGATCGTAATTGTCCGCCGGCAAGCTGAAGGCTCCCGAAGTGTCGTTCGAGGTCTTCGAAAACGTGTACTGGACGATGCCGTGGAAAAGCCTTCCCACCGCGCCCCGGTAGCTCAAGCTAAGCGCGTTGCTGCGCAGGGAAGCGGTGGACTCCACTTGGTTGATGTTGAAGAAATTCGGATCCGGCTGCACTCCGGTCAAGGGTAGCGGCGCGTTAATGTTGCGAGACCGAAACAGATGGACCCCGCGCAACGTCTGATATTCGGCGATAAGTTGATTCCTTGGGCCCAGTTCGCGCTCAACGCTGACACTGGCCTGTGCCAGGTAAGGCGTTGTCAAGCCCGGGGCGATCCGCACCACACTCGGCGGACGAGCGGTGCCGGCAGCGAAGGGATTTGGATAGCTCGGGTCCGAGATTACAACCTGTTGAAGGTGGGTACCGTCCAGCAAAAGCGCCTGTTCGGTCGCTGAGTGTGGCAGGTACTCATAGAACAGGCCTGCGCCGGCTCGAAAGATGGTTTTGCGGTTTCCCGGGGAATAAGCCAGCGCCAACCGCGGCGCGAGACTCTTGTGGCTCGCTATGGTGGATTGCCAGTCATATCGCAGTCCTGCAATCAGACTTAGAGTGGAGTGAACGCGGACTTCGTCCTGGACAAAGCCGTTGGCCTCGTGGATGGTGTAGGCCAGGTCCGGTTGCCCTTGGTTCATACTGAAAACATAGGGCTGGCCTTGGCTCCAATGAGTCAGGTCAGAAAATCTGAAGGTGCCCCCGAAGTTCGACTCGTCTGTGACATGGAAGAGCCGGGTTCGCGTCCCCCCCCCGATGCGGAAAGTTTGGTTCTTGCGAGCATAGACCGCAGTGTCCTCGAATTCCACCTGCGTTTGCCTTTCCCGCAGCGAGGTCTGCGATGGACCCGATGAGAAATTGCCGTTTACGTCGATGGCATAGCCGCTAGGGGGATTCCCAGCCAGAGAACTGCTGCGTCGTACCAGCAGGCGCGCCGTGTTGAACAACGTTGGTGACAGAACCGCCTGCTCCGTAACCTGAAACTTGTGCCCGCGCAAGGCGGTGGGGATAGCCCGCTCTGCCAGGTCAAGGCCGCCGACACCGTGGTTAGACTCGAACTTCTCGTCGAAGCTGTAAGAGCCGGTCAGCGTGTGGACTTGGCTAGGGTGGAAGTCGAGCCGCGCCATATAATCGTTGCGGTGCAGCCCGGTAGGCACATTCTGGACCACCGAGACTGGCTGGTTCGAGGCATTCAGCAAGGTGGCGTTCACAATCGCACTCTCGGTGTCTCCCAGATGTTGTGTGGATATAAAGAAAGAAGAACCCCGGAGGCCCAGCGGTCCGCTAAAGGTTCCCTCGTACAGCCTGCGACTGAGGTTCGGTTTGTACGTGCTAAAGGCGTTCTTGGCATCGAAGACGGAATCGCGCGCGAAGATTCCCAACCCGCCGCGGTAGCGCTTCTGCGAACCGTGTTTCGTGGTCACTTCCACCCGAGCCTTGCCCGGCCGCCGGAATTCCACCCCGTAGGGGTTACGGTTAATGGCTACCTGCTTGATGGCAGAGGCAGGCAGGTCGTCAATCTGGCCGGCCTCCATGCCGTCCACGACCAGCGAGACCCCTTCGGTGCCCCCGGCGGCCGGCGACACAAACTTGCTCAGCAGTGGCATAAGGTTTTGGGTGTCGGTAGGAAGGTCGGTCAACAACCCGGTATGGAGATCGACGGCGTCGGGATTGTTATCAGGAGACAGGGGCTCGGCAGTAGCGCTCACCGTGACCTCGTCTTCCGCACTGACCCTCATCATGAGCGTTACTTCCACCGCATTACGGTCAACGATAACTTCTCTCTCGGCGCTTTGCATACTCTCTGCCTTCCCACGCAGAAGATAGTGCCCAGGCGGCATGTCTTTGAATACGAAGTTGCCGGAGTTATCAGAGACAGTGTGGCGAGATTCACCGGTCGCCCGCTCGACCAGGGTAAGCTCCGCGTCCGGAATCACTGCGCCAGTCTGGTCTTTGACGACTCCGGTAACCTTGGAGGCGGCTCGGTTCGCTGACGCCGTGGGAGCAGGTTGCCCGTTCGCGGGCTGTGCGGACGCACTTGGCAACACAGGACCTTCGGCCGCTGTGTGGGTAGCCTCCTTGCGCTGATCTGAAATCTGAATAGAGCCGGAGTTGCTGGTGGAAACAGTGGGCTGTGCAGAAGGAGTTGGCGACCCAGGAACTTCGGTCGCCCGGTGAATGCCCTCCTTCCTGTGCTGGTCCGCAGCCTCAACAAAGCCAGCGTTGTCTGTGGAAACAGGGTGCAACTTTAGAATCCAGTTATTGTTGCCGCCCGGAACGATCTCGTAGTTAAGGGGCCGCGCCAAGTCCACCACGACACGGGTGGTAGAGGGAACATGGCCACCCCTGCTCGCACGCACGGTTTTCACCCCGTCACCGCTAACCTCTATGCTGCGGACGCTGGCCGCAAGCATTGTCTTGGGCAGGTCCACGACAACTCGCGCGGGCGTATGCAGCGTGCTCAGCCTGGGTGTCACCGGCCCGCTGAGCCTTAACTCAACGGCAAGCCCTCCCGGTTCGTGCTTCACCACCAAATCGCGTAATTCCACGGGTGCCGCCTTGCTAATGGTAGGTGGCTCCTGTGCCGAGAAATCGGAGACAGGGTTGCGCGGTGGACCGCTCGTGCTCTCCACCCGGGGAAGGACCGCAGCCGGATTCACCGCGCCAGAGGGGTTTCCAACATTCCCAGTAATCGAGGCAGCGGCCGGCTTGGGCACGGTCGGAGCAGACTGCCCGTCGGAAGGCGGTGCGGAAGCACTCGGCAACACGGAAGTTTCAGTTGCCGGGTGAATGGCCTCGTTGTGCTGATCCGCAAGCTCCATAGAGCCAGCGTTGTCTGTGGAAACAGGGTGCAACTTTAGAATCCAGTTATTGTTGCCGCCCGGAACGATCTCGTAGTTAAGGGGCCGCGCCAAGTCCACCACGACACGGGTGGTAGAGGGAACATGGCCACCCCTGCTCGCACGCACGGTTTTCACCCCGTCACCGCTAACCTCTATGCTGCGGACGCTGGCCGCAAGCATTGTCTTGGGCAGGTCCACGACAACTCGCGCGGGCGTATGCAGCGTGCTCAGCCTGGGTGTCACCGGCCCGCTGAGCCTTAACTCAACGGCAAGCCCTCCCGGTTCGTGCTTCACCACCAAATCGCGTAATTCCACGTGGTACTGCCTTGCTAATGGTAGGTGGCCCCTGTGCCGAGAAATCGGAGACAGGGTTGCGCGATGGACCGCTCGTGCTCTCCGCCGGGGCAGTTTGCTTCGACGGTGCCCAAGCCGGCCCCTGCCTCGATTACTGGGAAGGTTGGAAACCCCTCTGGCGCGGTGAATCCGGCTGCGGTCCTTCCCCGGCGTCGTTTGCGTTTGCGCTGCGGTTGCGAACGCGGTGGCAACCAGGAATGCCGGCAAGGACAGCCACCAGAGTTTAGCGAAAGCCTTGGCCTGGAACATTGGCTGCCTCCTTTCGAGGATTGACCATAAGTCGCATCCGTTAATTCTCCAGGAAAAATTAGTAGATGGCGCTATCTTGGCCTACTGGTAATCCGCTTTCTCCAGGGCAGCAGAGGTATCGGCGGAAAGGAGAGTATTTTCTCTTTCGGCGGCCATTTGCAGGTAATAAAAATGCGCGTATCTGCCCCCGCGCGCCAAGAGTTCAAGGTGGGTACCCTCTTCAACGATCCGGCCGCGGTCGATGACCACAATACGGTCGGCGAGGCGCGCGGTCGTCAGGCGATGAGCAATGATCAAGGTTGTACGTCGTGCGGCGGCCCGCTCCAGCGCTTCAACAACGGCTTGTTCCGCAGCGGCATCCAGGCCGCTCGTCGGCTCATCAAGAACCAAAATGGGCGCGTCGCGCAGAATCGCGCGCGCGATGGCGATCCGCTGTTTCTGTCCCCCGGAGAGGCTGCTACCTCGCTCCGCCACGAAAGTCTCGTAGCCTTCCGGGAGTCGCGCAATAAACTCGTCGGCATTGGCCGTTACCGCGGCGGCAACGATCGCCTCGTCGCTGGCATTGGGACAGCCAAAAGCAATGTTTTCGCGGATGGTGCCGCTGAACAGCAGCGAGTCCTGTAACACCAGGCTTATCTGATCGCGCAGGGACTGTAGCGAATAATTGCGGATGTCTTCGCCATCGATACGGATCTCGCCGTGCGTCGGATCGTAGAATCGGGGGAGCAGACCTACGAGGGTACTCTTGCCCGCGCCCGTCCGGCCCACGATGGCGACTTTTTCTGCAGGCGCGAGCGAAAGGTTAATCTGCGACAGCACAGGTCGACCGGCCTCGTATTCGAACGAAACGTCCCGGAACTCGATGTCTCCATTCAGGTTTGAGACTTGACGTGCGCCTTCCCGGTCCGTCACCTCGCGGCGAATGCTCATGACCTCAGCAATCCGCTCCGCTCCCACAACGGCTTTGCTGAACACATAGGAGGAGCGGGCCACTCCCTTCATCGGGGTATAAAGATTGGTAACGTAGGCAAAGAACAGGACTACATCTCCGGTCGTAAGTTGGCCGCTCATCACGCGCGTGCTCCCGTACCACATCACGATGGCCAGTCCGACTGCGGCGAGGGCATCCACAAGCGGTCCCGTGCGTGCCTGATACCGCACAATCTCCAGGTATGCCTGGTGGTGCGTCTCGCTTCGCTCCTGGAAGCGCTCGTCTTGTTGGTCTTCTTGGGCGAGGCCTTGCACGATCCGGATGGAAGCAAGGGTTTCCTGCGCCAGGGAAGCGAGTAATCCGGTGCTGGCGCGCGCCTTGCGGGCGGCAGACTTGATGCGACGTTTGTAGCGGAAGACGGTCCCAAATAACAAGGGTGCGACTGAAAGGGAAACCAGCGCGAACCGCCAATTCAACCAGAACATCAAGACGAGGATTCCGGCCAGCAGACAGGTGTTCGTGCCAAAAGTAGTGACGCCCGTGGCGATCATGTCCTGGATCGCCTGGATGTCGGACGTCAGTCGGGTAATGAGGTCGCCGGTTCGCTGCCGGTCATGGAACCTTAAGGAAAGGCGCTGCATGTGCGCGAACAGATCACGGCGGATTGCGAAGATAACGTGTTGTCCGACGCTGCCCATCGTGTGCACAAAGTAATAACTCAACACGCCGGTCGCTAAGGCTATGAGTAAGGTTGCAGCACAGGCACCGTAGAGAATTTCAAGGCGGGTGAATCTGGCACTGTCAAGCCATGCTCGCAGGAACGGCATGCGGTTCGGATGTGTATGTGAGTACACGAGTACACGGTCGATTACGACCTTGACCGGCCAAGGTCGAAATGCGCTAAGCAGAGAATTCAACACCATCGCCATCACCGCCAAGCACACCTGTTTCCAATAAGGGAAAAGCAATGGCAGAAAGTGTCGAGCCCAACCTTTAACGATTTTCTTATGACCGGGCATTAACGGCCTCCTCGCCTTGCGGCAGGATGATGCCAGGAGCGGCGGGTTGACCGGTGTAGGAAGAGCTGCTGCCCAGACAAACCGAGGGTAAGCTGAAGATCGTTTATCACAGCCTGGGCGCAGGCAACTAACCATGCCGTTCGGGACGCCCAATCGGGCTCGAACAACTGCACGCGACGGACCGCACAGTTGACCAACTCGATTGCCTGATAGAGTCGGGCGCGGATCAGACGCTCTTTTGGCGCGCCTGCGGCGTAGCCGGCGAGGAAACTCTTGTGAGCCTCTTCTAATCCAGCCTGGTCATTGGCGGGGTGTCGGAACTGCCAATCAGCTAAAAACCGTCCCATATCGAGGGCCGGGTCGGCTGGGCGAGAACTGTCGAAATCCATCACTGTGACTCCGCCAGCTGTAACCCAGATGTGTTCGGACTTGAGGTCCCCGTGGGTGAAGGTTGGTGACTCCTGAGGCATTAGGTCGTGTAATTCTCGCGCCCGGTCGAAGAGCGCATCCATCGCGGACCCCACCTGCGGCAATAGCAGGGGAATATGGCTGCTCTTCCCCACGATCGACCGAATCTCGGCCGCAAAATCATGGAATCCGAGCCGGCCGGCAAGCGCCACAGGCAGGTGATGCAAGGTACAGAGGGCCGCCCCGGCGTGTCGCAGCCACCGTGCAACGCCGCAGCTGACGCGCTCAGCGTAATCGGACAGCGGCACGCCGGAAACTCGAGGGTATAGGACAACCGCGTCCTCAGCCATGTAAGCTAGCGGGCGCAGGCAGTTCACGCCCTCTCCATGCTCCGCGAGCCAATCTGCCACCTCCGTCGCGACGCGAAAGGCGCGCGCTCCGTCTTCGCGGCGAAAGGTGCGCCTCACCTCCTCACCGATGTAGAGCTTGGCGAATACCGTTTCTCCCTTCGCCGGATCCACCGGGTCGTAGCGCAGCACGTGGCACTTACTAGGGCGATATTTGATAGGTGTAACTGTGTACTCGCTGATTCCATGCTGGTCCAAAGCTGCATTACGCGAAGCGTAGGCATCCGCGAGCGTAGCGCACACGTGCCGTGGGTCCGACAGGCGAACGAGTTGGATGAATCGCGCATCCAGTGGCGAGACCTGGACGTGCATGTTCCACTCGGGAGAATCCGCCATGAGTTGCAGAAATGGTGCCGCCACGCCGTGGCGCGCCGCCTCGGCCTGCATCTTGGCCAGATCAACCTCCCCAACTCGTGGATCTGCGTCTCCATCCGAGCCCCAGGTTATGGCGATGGGGCGAACGCGATATGTGTGGGTGCCCTTCGTGCGGATGAGTGCGTCGTAATAGGCCGTGAGCCTTCGGCCGGGCTTGAAGCGCACCTCCCGTGGTTGACACGGCCCCACTATGGCCCCGGCAGGGAGAAGGGCTCTCAGCTGACCCGCTAGCACCCTGCGGGCCGTCGCGGACAGGAGCACCCATTGGATACCTTTCAACTCAGCGTGTCCCGACAGCACGTCGGCGATGTTCATGCTTGACTTCCTTATATCTTTCTTCAACGAGAGACTCCAGAGACATACTCCGTTTCTTTTATGAGAATTAGCCCGCAATCGAAGAGGTCCTCCACCCGATTAGTTGTCCGCATGCGAACTGCCGAGCCCTATTGCCCGCCACGGCCGCGCACGATTTCGGTTGATTAGTGGCTCCACGCGAGCGACAACCTGAGCTGCATTTTGGCCCCACGTGCGCGCCGAGCAGGCGGCATTCGCGTTTCTCCCCAGTTCGTTACGCAACGCGGGGTTGTCTTGGAACCGCCGAATGCAGCTCACCAGACTCGCACGGTCACTCGGCTCAAATAGCAGGCCCGTAACGCCGTCAGCAACGACTTCTGCCACCTGTCCTACTCGGCTTGCAACCACTGGCAGACCGGCAGCCATGTATTCGAAGAGTTTCAGCGGAGAGTAGTAAAAATCGTCCAGAGCGGGGTAGGGCGCAACGGCGATGTCCATTGCGGCCAGATAATGGGGCACATCTTGGTGAGCGACTCCCCCGGCGAACGTCACTGCTTGCATTAACCCCGCCTTCCGAACTTCCTCCTCGAATTGTGGTCGTAACGGGCCGTCTCCTACGAGGAGCAGGTGAGTCGAAGCATCCGCCCGGTGCAGATCCTGAAATGCACTGAGCAGCAAGTCCACCCCATGCCAGCGTTTGAACGTGCCAACAAAGCCGATGACAAAGCGCCCATCGAGGTCAAAACGTTGCCTCACCGGCGAGCCCTGCAATCCCGTATGGAACAAGCGCGTATTGACAGCGTTCGGCAAAACGTGAATAAGCTCAGGCTTCACTCTCGCCCTCTGCAATTGGCTGCGCAGAGATTCCGAAACTGCGATCAGTAGACGCGCCTTTCTCCAGATGACCCCTTCGACCCAACGTGCCAGCGCTGGGCAGGTTATACCCGCCCGATAGTGCTGTTGTTCGTAAGCCAGCGGCGCGTTCACCTCGAGGACAAGCGGAATCGAGCGTTTCTTGGCCAGCCGAAGGCCCGCCACCGCCCAGAGGCTGTAACGCTCATAAATGAAATCCGGATCCAATTGCTTCGCAGCCCGCCTTGCCGCCTGGAAAAACGTTAGATTGTGCAGGGTGCGAACTGCATCCGGGTTGCGGCGAGGGGTCCGACCGATTGCCCGGTTGGCGGCTCTTAGAACCTGAGCAAGAGCGCGATTCCATCCAGAGAGGGGCACTGGACAAATGGCGGCATGCAGATCGTCTTCGAGAGCTTTCTTACAGCCCCTCACAGTACAGGTTACGATGGCGATTTCGTGTCCGAGATCCGCCAGAGCGCGAACGAAAGACCGGATATGAATGGCGCCGCCGCTCTGCCCCCCCAGATCAATGCCCGGATCGTTACACAGATAAAGAATCTTCACCTGGCCCCTACCTTCTGGAAAAGAGACAGTAATTGTGCCGAGCTCCGTTCAATTGAGAAGCAAGTTTCAATCTTGGCCCTGGCGGCGAGGGCTAGTTGGTCTCTTAGTTCAGGCGAAGTCAGCAGTTTATCCAGTGCGTCGGCCAGCTTTGTAGGGCTGTTCGGGGGGACAAGCAGACCTTCGACTTCAGAGTTGATCAGCTCGGGAATACCCGAAACCGTTGTCGAGGCGATGGGGACTCCACTCGCCATCGCCTCCAGCAACACATTAGGAATGCCGTCGCGATCGCCATCAGCGGTAACCATGCAGGGGAGGGCAAAAACGCAAACTCGCTGGTAAGCACGGCAGAGCTTTTCATGGGGCAGGGCGCCCAGCAGTCTCACCCGGTCATTCAGACCGAGGCGGCTCACCTGGGCTTCAAGGACCGGCCGGAGAGGACCGTCTCCGACAATTTCGACCTGGAAACGACGGCCACGCTGCCGAAGAACGTCAGCGGCCAAGATTAAGTCGCTCAGACCCTTCTTCTCGGCCAATCTGGCGACGGACAGGATCACGGGTGGCTGCGAATTAAGAGTGCGTGGCCAGCAAAACTCAAATTGGGAGAGATCGAGCCCATGATAAATACAGTGTAGTTTGCTATTGCACGCCGGGCCGATCTGAGTTGACAGATATCGCCGGTTGTAATCGGTGCACGTGATCACCGCCTGAGCCCGCTGCGCCTCAGCCCGAAGAAGCTCAGGAGGCGTCTTGACGTAAATGTCTTTGGCGTGAGCCGTAAAGCTATAAGGAATTCCGGTGAGCAGATGAGCAAACATAGTGACCAGCGCGGGGTCGTGGGCAAAGTGGGCGTGAAGATGAGTCAACGGTTCCCGGCAAAGTATTTCTGCCAAGTAGGTTGCTTGGAAGAAACATCGGAGAACGTTCCAACGCCGGTAGCGCATTGCGCGGAGTATGGTCCGACCGCAAAGGACAGGCCGCCCGATCAATAAGCGGATACTAGCCCACCAAATCATCTTCCAATTGCGCTTAATCGAGAGGCTGGTTACCGGCGCACGTACCTGCGCTACTTTGGCGTGGACAAGTTCGTCCGTCGGGTCCTTCGTAGAAAAAATCCGCAACTCGACTCCCAGCCGTTCCACCGCGATCACTTCGTTCAAGATAAAAGTCTCCGACAGGCGCGGCCAGGCACTGACAACATAGCCGACCGTGAGGTTTCGGTTAAGGTGCGAATCTGTAGAGTTCCTGTCTGGAACGTTCCGAGAGGTATACGCGTGTCTTTGGAGGCACGCTTTCACATCAGGATCCATAAGGGGACCTCCCTGACAAGTCGCGTTGTCAGGAAGATAGCCACTGGCCGTCCAGCAAGCGGGATTCGTACGAGCCGAACGAGTGGAGTGGCACACGAATTCGAAGAGGTCTCTTCCTCTTATGCCGCCATAGAGGGTGAGTTCTTAGTCAGCATTTCCTCGGCAAGAGCCAAAATATCTGGATCGCCAACGGGGCAGGAGTGCGGAAGTAATCGAGCCGTGAACCGGATCACACATGTTCTTTGGCGACCGACTCTCTCCCAAGTTCGGAATAATCGGGGGGAAGTTGGTATCTGTACGACTCTAAAGTCTGAAGACCTTCGTCGAGCATCGCCTCCGTCCATTCGCCCCACCTGGGCTCCTTAGCCTTAGCCTTGACCTGGTGCTGTGCCTCTGCAAACCAGCGCCCAGCCTTGTAGAACGCCAAACGCGCAGCAACCTGCGGATGGCCGCCCGAGGCGAGGTAGGTCCTCAAAAACACTGCGGCGGGGACATCCAGCGCGCGTATAGAGCCGAGCCGCTTCAGCGCCAGCCGCTCAAGCCTGACAATAAATGTTGCGACGTCGCTGGTGGGGTCCGCGATGCGACAATTGTCCCAATCAACTGTGACTGTTCGTCCTCCGGAGAGAATGACTTGATCGGGACCGAAATCACCGTGGGCGCAGCACATGGGGATGGTACCCAGGGGTGACGCCCTGGCCCTCAATCGTTCGAGTAGGTGCTCCGACTTGGTAGCCAGACGCCCGCCTTGTTTTGAAATAAACTCCCGCCTACATTCGCAAGAGCTGAGGATTCTGCCAACATCTGAGACCCGGCCCCTCCCTGGAGCCACAGCCTGGAACCGCGCCAGCCATTGCGCGCATTGCTCAGCCGCGGCATCGCTCTGCCAGCTGCAACCGTTTAAGAAAACCTCCGTCGCCGTCGGCCCTTCCACTTTTTCCTGCAGGAGAAGACGCAAGGATGGGAGATAGGCGATCGGCTGGGGAATCGAGAACGCAGCTTCCCGGCCAAAGCCGACCCCCCTGAGCCCCTGCATAACGTCATATACATCCTGGCGATCTTTAGCGTAAACCTTGCCAACAACGTCCGCTCGTAAATCAATTTCGCACGTGCAACGCTTAGCGCGATGCCACTTCAAGGTGTGTACCCGGAGCTCCCGCAAGGCATCCGTCCAGCCGGAGCCCCAAAGCAGTTCCAGCAGTTTGCCCCACGCATCGGGATCAAGAACAGTCGCCAAGGTAGGGATATCTGGATCATCAACCGTGGATTTAGTCAGACGCGCAGAATCAACAAAGCTGCGTGCAGCCGGCAAACCCGGCCTTGGTCGGTGCGCCTGCCAAGAAAAGAATGCAAATAGGATGGTGGCGTAGAAGGCGACATTGAGAGTAACCGCCCAGCGTTCAAAGGAATAGGGTTGCCCAGTGAACCCTACCCGTGTCGAAAAATAAACTGTGATATCTAGCAGAGATAGGAGGTGTTGGAGTGCGCCTGGCAAATCAACATTGTCCGCCGCCCCTATTATCAAGACTGCCAGTGGCAGAGCGACCACGATCGACTTAAGTAGTCGGCTCATGCAGCTTTTCCAGCTTCTCTGTTGTCTAGTAAGGCTGTGAGGGAGCTGAACTGCTTGCGAGACACGGACCAGATCGGTCATGAGGCCCTCCCTACCGGTTGCTCCTCGGCAGAGAGCACGCCGCCTTTTCGAACAGGAGCGGGATACCTGACATTTGAATCTTCCCCTTGGCCAAGAAGTACTTCCTCAATCTGGCTAGCACGGACCTCCATCGAGAAGGACCGCGCTACGAAGGCAGCTGCTGCTTGACCCATCTCGTCGCAGCGACTCCGGTCCTGCGCGAGCGCGTGCAGGTGGGCCTGGAACTCGTTGAGGTCCTTGGCGAGCAGGCCCGTCCGGCCCGCCTCGGTGGTCATGTGGGCCAAGTCCGTTTGCATGGTAACTACTGCGCGGCCACAGGCCTGGGCCTCAAGTAACGCCTGGTACGGACGGTTACTTTCCGCCTTCTCCGCCACGGCAAAGAAGTCACAAGCTGCGTAGTACCAACTGACGTCGCTATGTTCCACTTTCCGGGCGAAATGGACGCGTTCACCCAGCTTGAGCCTTGCCGCTTCGTCTTCTAATTGCCCGCGGCCATCACCATCGCCAACCAGCAGCAGCAGAGCGTCTGCGGGAAGCTTTGCAAACGCACGCATCAGATCGAGGACCGACTCAGTCTTTCCGGGTCGGGGATCATCCTTATGTCTTCGGACCGAGAAGCGGCAGACGCACAGGATGATAGGCCCCCCCTGCGGCAAACCCAGCACGCGCCGCGCTTCCGCGCGGCTCGGCAGGTGCGTCCAGGTCTTTACGGCGAGCGGGAGGAAGCAGACCCGTTCCTCAGGGACGCCCCACCCGCGAAGGTGTCGAATAGCCCCTTCCAGTTCCCCCATGGGCCGCACCACAACGACCTTGTCCGCCCGCTCTAGGGACTTCCGGAAAGCGAACGTGTACAGCTCTCGCCATGGTTTCGGCAACGCCTCGATCCTTTGTTTGCCTGATCCCTCGCATCCCAGGAGTACGTATCTTCTAGGACGCTGCCACCAGCCAAACAGATCGGGATATTGAACCGATGCGGCATAGACGAGCCATGCGTCTGGCGAAAATCTTTTTACCTCCCCGCGCACGAGAGCCGCTTCGGCAAGGAGACGACGGGCCGGAAGTTGGCCGCGCCAGAAATCGCGCACGTCCACTCGAGACACAATCTTCACCTCATGGCCTCGGTCCCTGAGACCCGCCAATACGTTGGCGATGAACATGCCATCCCCTGAGGGGTGCTTTTCACCACCAGGGCAGCTCTCAAGGTACGCAGCGCGCGGAATATAAAAGGCGATTCGCATGGCAGTCTCCGTTCCGTTCCCTTCGCAACAAATCAAGAGACGTTCTAAACTCACACTGTGGCGGTGGGCTGGGGCAACGGGTAATTGCCCACCCTGCGCTGTTGGCCTGACTGAGACCTTCGAGAGGCAGTGACGGTAAGCTGAAGTTCCTTCATCACCGCCCGGGCCCGGCCAACCAGCCATGCCGTACGGGAGGCCCAATCGTGATCGAACGGGTGCACCTGACGGACAGCATATTTGACCAACTTGACAGCCTGGTACAGACGGGCGCGGATCAAGCGCTCCTTGGGCGCGCTGCGAGCGTACCCTGCCAGGAAACTCTCCTGTGCCTCCTCCACTCCGGGCCGGTTGTGGGAGGCGTGCCAGAACTCCATATCCGCTAGGAACTTTCCGACGTCAATTGCCGGGTCCGCCAGGCGAGAGTTGTCGAAATCGATCACGGTAAGCCCGCCAGCGGCGACCCAGATGTGTTTGGATTTGAGGTCCCCATGGGTAAAGGTTGGCGGCTCCTGAGGCAGTCGCTCATGCAATTCTTGCGCACGGTCGAGGAGCGCTTCAATCGCTGACCCGACGTGCGGCAGCAGCGCGCGGATATGATGGCTCGCCCGCGTGGTCTCCCGAACCTCGGCCGCAAAATCATGTTGCCCGAGCCGGCCGGCAAACGCCTCGGGCAAATCGTGCAAGGCGCGGAGAGCTGCCCCGGTTCGCTCCAAGCAACGAAGGCGGCCGCCACTGGGGTACCGCAGGTGGTCGGTGAGTGGCGCACCGAAAACTTGCGGGTAGAGGACAACCGAATCCTCAGCCACGTAAGCTAGCGGCCGCGCGCAGCTTACGCCCTCTGCGTGCTCGGCGAGCCAATTTGCCGCGTAGGTCGCCACGCGGAAGGCGTGCTCTGCGTCTTGGCCAGCGTAAAGCTTGGCGAACACCGTTGCGGCTACCCCGTCTAGGGGGTTGTAGCGCAGCACGTGGCGCTTACCAGGGCGATATTTGATATAGGTAACGGTGTACTGGCCGATTCGGCGCTGATCCGATGCTACGCCATCCGACCCGTAGGCGGCCGCGAGCATAGCGCGCACGTACCCCGCATCCGACATGCGAGCCAGTTGGATGAATCGCGCATCCAGCGGCGAGACCCGGACCCGCATGCTCCACCTTGGCAAATCCGACATGAGTTGCAGGAAGGGTGCGGCCACACCGCGGTGCACCGCCTCGGCCTGCATCTTGGCTAGATCAGCCTCCCCGTTTCGCTCATCTGTGTCTCCATCCAGTCCCCAGGTTACTGCGATGGGACGAACCTGATAGGCGTCGATGGCCCGGATCCGCACTTGCACGTCATAGAAGGCCGTGAGCCCATGGCCCAGCTTGAATCTCACATGTCTTAGGTGACATGGTCCCAGGATGGCCCCGGCGGATAGAAGTGATCTCAGCTGATCCCGTAACACCCCACGGGCGGTGGCGGAGAGCAGCACCCATCGAATGCCTTTCAACTTAGTGCGTCCCGACAGCGCCTCGACGATGTTCATGACGGACTACCTTACTTCCTTCAAAGACATACTCTTGCAGCCCCACCTGCGGTCAACATCCGGGCCTGGCGCGGCGATCGCGATTCGCGAAAACGCTGAAAGCCTTCCCGCTACCAAGGGTGGATGCGGGCAGTTAGTAGGCGGCTCGACATTGCTGCGATCCTAGCCCACCAAGCTTCGAAGACCTTCATCGAGCATGATCGCGGCTCGGTCCCGCCACCCTGGGGCCCTCGTCTGAATGGCCCTTGTCCGTCCCTTTAGCCAGAACACGGCTTTGTAAAAAGGCAGCGACATCTCCACCTGTGGATGGCCGCCCGAGGCCAGGTAGGTCCTAAGAAACACTTCGGCAGCGCCGTCCAGCGCTCGGATCGAGCCAAGATGCTTCATCGCCAGTTGCTTCAGGCTGACAATAAATTGTGCGACGTCGCGCGCGGGGTCGGCGATGTCGTAAAGGTCCCAATCGAAGACTGCTGTACGTCCTTCCGCGAGAATGATCTGGTGTACGTAATAGTCGCCGTGGCCGGCGCACGTCGGAGCGGCTCCGGAGGACGGCGCGGCAGCCCTCAACCGTTCAAGCAGTTGCTCGGACTTGGTAGCCAAAGGCCCGCCTGCCTCGGATATAAGGCGGCACTTGCGTTCAGCACTCGTCAGAAATCTCTCGATCCCCGAGATTCGACCTGAGGGCGGAGCTACAGTCTGAAAGTGCGCCAACCATCGCGCGCATCGCTCAGCAGCTGCAGCACAGTGGCGTCCATCCCTATGTTTGAAAATCTCTTCCGCCGACGTTGCCTCGACCTTTTCCTGCAAGAGCAGGTGCAAGGATGGAAGATAGGCGACCGGTTGGGGAATCGAGAATTCTGCTTCCGGGCCAAAACCTGCCAGCCTTAGTCTCTCCATTAGTCGATACACGTCGTGGTGATCTGTGGCATAGACCTTGCCAATCAGGCGTCGGCATCCACTCTGAGTGCGGAGAACGATCTCGAAAGTGCAATGAGGTTCCGGATGAGAGCACAGCAGCTGTATTTGAACCCCCTGCGGGACTCCCCAGGGCCATTGGGAGGAGGTAAGCAGACCAATCTGATTGACCAACTCATCGGGATCAAGCGAGGCCGCCAAGGCTGAAGTGTCTGGGTCGCCACGCCTGGGAGGAATCACGGGCGCAGAATCCACAGAGCGGTGAACGCCTTCATACATGTTCTTTTCCAACTTCCTGCTCTTTCATGCGAGGGCCCTCGTCCTCGAACGGCACCAAGGGTTACGACTCTCGCAGCATTTGGGAGGTGTCGGCGAAAAACCTAAGAAAGGACGGACGTGCAAAGAGTGCTAAGCAACTCGCAAAGGAGACTCTTGATGCTTGGCGAACTCTGCCCGCCCTTCACGAGCTTTGGGATTAAAGAGGTTCGTCCAGAGGCTCGCAGTAGTTACTCATCATGTGGTTTTGATGTCGTAATTGAGCAGAGCAATGCAGAGCAATATGAAAGTTAGTGAGAAACCGAATTGGAATATTCTGCACCCGCGAGTGCGACCCCAGAACCTCCGGCACGAGGCCCGAGATCGTGGAGGCGGCGCGTCCTGGAACTCTACGCCACGTTCTCATAAGGCACCAACATCGGCTTTAGCGAACTCCGGTGAGGGTCCATTACGCCGGGTTCAGGACATGCTGGCTTCACAACAAGTTCCGAAAGTTGGGCGGCTGCTCGCGCGGCGCCGTCCAGCCTTACAGCCCTGTCAAAAATGGGGTAGTCGTCTCGCTCTAAGTCTTCCCTCAGCCGTTCCGCCAGGAGTTCTGGAGACAAATCGCGGGGATCAATCATGTCGATCAGTCTCCGATCGGCAAGAAGTCTGGCACGCGTCTGCTGTTCAGCGCTGGGTCCGCAGCGCGGGATTACTAAGGTTTTTTTCCCCAAGTGCAAGACTTCGCATAAAGAGTTGTAGCCCGCCATCGTGACGACAAGGTCCGCTGCGCTGATGTAACTCAGACTGTCCTCCACACAGGTCAGGAGGCGTACGCCCAGCTTTTCTGCCTGTACTTGAAGAGCTTCTTGCTGCTGAGGTTCCATCAGGGGGCCGGTGATCAGAAGTGCTTCAAAGGCGAGATCTTTGCCGAGTAGTTGGAAGGCCTCAATACACGCCATCATCATCGGGTAGGCATCATGGCCTCCGCCAGCCGTGACCACAATAAACTTATCCTTGCTTAGTTGAAGCTGCGCTCGCATCCGCTCCTTGGTCTTATACGGTTCTTCGGTGCAAACGTACCCGCAGTATCTAATTTTTCCCTGGACCACAGTGTCGAGTCCGTACTGGGCGGCTGTGTCGAACACATCTTGGGATCCATAAACCAAGATTTCGTCATAGTACTTGCTGATTACCTCGTAGGCTCCCTTTTGCCGCCACGCCTTGCAAGTCACTTCCGGAGCATCTAGGATGTCCCTTATCCCAAGGACAATGACAGGAGGGTCCTTGCGTTGCTTGAGCATACTCAAGGTAGGCAAGAGTTCCCCCCACACTCCAGTGGGTGTGTAATCTACCAGGAAAATGTCCGGCCTAAAGGTATCGGCCGCTTGTTGTATAAGGCGAGTACGGATCACCCTTATCTTCTCTTCACTCATCTGAAGGCTGCGTGGACGCCAAACTTCCGTATCGACCTTGACAATGGAAGGAATCTTGATGAAGTCGACTCCTGCCCCGGACCTGAAGAAGGCCCCGGGCGAGCAGCCCACCACAAGGAGCGCGTTCGATCCTGGTGTGTCCCGAACGAAGCGAGCTGCGATGTTAGTGTTTCTGCGGACATGTCCCAACCCGAAACCGTCGTGAGAATAGGCCATCAGCGATATCGGAGCTTCTGTTCCAGCCCCCTTTTCAGGGGGATATGGTGGTGACGATGCCGAACTTAGTTGTTCGCCAGCAAATTGTTGAAGGGTCAAGCTGTACTTCTCCTCTCCGGGGAGTTACGAGTATTCTGCGCGAACAAATTGCGCGCTCTCGAGGCTAAAGTTTCGAGTTGCGGGCTCGGAAAAACAATGCAGACTGTCGCCTGCAGAGTCTTACGCGCCTCGTGGAAGGGCCGCCATCGTTGTGTCATCAGCTTCAAATGTTTCTGGAAGCGTATATTGCTCTGCGGCATTGCAAGGTGGATGGTTTCGTTTCCGCCTGGTAACTCGCGGTATGCATTTCGGCGGTCCACAGAACAGCTACTCAGAATGGAACCGGCAATTTCGCCCGTAAGCAAGACCTGGCTACTTTTTCAGGCTTGCCGCGCCGAAATTTTCACAGAAACTTAACTCAGCCTTAACATTTCTGAAACATCGGCCCACTATCCTGAACGTAAGGTTGAGTTATGCATATGCTTTTGTGGTGGTTAGTTTCCCGTGGCGTCGATGATCAGTCTGCCCTGGCTGATTTCAGCCAGTGGGCCGGTGAAAGGGAGGTGTTATCACTGGAATCATGTAAAGATGGCAACTAACGGATGCAGTTCCAAAGACTGCTTTGCCAACTGGCAGGTGAGGAGACGGCTTCGCCCTCTGAGTCCCTGATTTGTGAACCGAATTTCATTTGAGCCCGCGCATAACTTAACAGCTGCACACCAGCTTGCAATCCAGTGATTACCTGAATCGAGTGGGAGAAATCCTCCATTCAAATCATCTAGTCCCTTGGACTAACCCGGCACCCGACCCTGTGAGACCTAAGTATCTAAGGAAATCCTTTCAGAGCCCATCGACTCCTGCATGTGGCGGAGGCCGTGAGGTATTACTCGAACTGTCGCGTTCGCGCAGGGTGACGGCAACTCAACCGTCGGTAGTTGCCGAGAGCGATCGATTATTTGATGGCCATTCTCGCGATGCCATCGCAAAATCCTGAACTCAAGCGGTTCGGTGTCCGGCTATGGCAAGCCATTTACTGGCGGCATGATCGTTCGCATGAGAATCAAATCTGGACTGAAGAGTCGTTTCGAGCGGTTGCGGGCGGAGAGAATGCTGACGCTGGATGAGATGGCGCAACTACTCGGCATCTGTACCAAGCAACTTAAAGCCTGGCGTAATGTCGGTCTCGCGTGCCCATTTATGCAACGATAAGAACCGGTATCGCCTTACGAAGATCCTGGAACGGAACCTCCTGGCAACGACCAAGTGAGGTGCAGTGTGAAACGTAAGCTCTGGCGACGTGAGTTACTCCCAGATCTCGCAACCAGTCTCCACAACTCAAGATCTCGGAAGTCGTGGTGCCAAACTCGCGTATATGCTTTTGTTCCTTTCGGCCGGTCTCGCGGATGAGAACACAAACGGTGATGCTTTTTTGATCTTTCTGTGAATGTCGATTCCGCGATGCCGCAGCAGCGTGGATATAGCACTTCCATACTTCTCTGGCACTATAGCGTTTGAGCAAGATGGGGTTGCATGACGTCGCCAGGCCTCGCTTGTGTCCATCCAACATAACGCCGCAGGCCCTCACACCGCCTTCCCTTGCGGCTAGTTCGGCTAAGAGCTGCCGGAAGACAAAACCAGTTCCAGGATCTTGCTCACGATTCCGGAGCGAGTGGGAACCCCCATCTTTATCGCGGCCAGGCGCAGAAAGTTTTTGAGGGTGTTCGCGCAGATCCCCATATGTTCGGCTATTTCGTTGTTGTTGAGTCCCTGCAGCAGTAACGCCACTGCTTCCTGCTCTCGACGAGTAAGGCGGAAATGCCGGGACAGTTGGGACAGGGCCATAGATCCAGACATCCCTCGCTCCAGCATTATCAGGACTGCCGTGGGTTGGGAATCTTTGGCATCGCGGTCCAGAAGAAACGCGCGACAGAAATACGTCCGGCGTCCCGACTTGACCTGCGCGAGATTCCGGTTTGATGAAGAGTCCTGGGCACGGAGAAGACTGGGCCGCACTTGTTTGTTAAATGCGTCGGCAAGGTTGTGCAGCGGCGATTCCGGGTAGCTCAGAATCGCACGTGCCTCGTGGTTGGCAAAAAGGAGCCTCAACGAAGCATCCGCCACCAGGAAGCCCAGCGAGTGTAGAACTGACTGGCCAGGATGTTTCCCGGTCTGGCGCCGGAGCTGGGCTCCGGCAGAGCTGGCAATAGGCCTTTGCACTGTATTCCCGAAAAATGGTGGCGACCGTCCTGCGAAAATCGCACGACTCCACCCTTAGCTTTTCCACTTATGGGTATTTGCTTGGTGCGACACTGACACAGGCGAGGGGGGGGAGGCAACTTCTCGAACCTATGAACGGGCGCTCCATACGATTCCGGCTGTTTCAGACACGAAGTGGACGATCTGAAACCGCAAGGAGTATACGACCCAGCAATTTTTCTTATCGGACCATTTCTAGACCTCTGTCTGATGCAGATATACCTGGGTATTGACGCTGGCCGATAAAGCTACGAATTAAATTACGCTCCAGGTGCGGCAGTGTCAAGGAATCGAGCAGAATGTGACGGGGGAGGAGGATCCGTTTGCGAGACACTTATCATTGTAACCCGACTCGGAGCGGAGTTTGAGCGGGTTAAATTAGGAAACAAGGCGAAGTGGGAATACTTTCCGCGGGTGCGCCTGGCGCCGTCCTTTCATCCCGCCCTCTGCCAAGCGCGGGAAGAGGGATCTTCATCTTCCCGAGGGCACGTGACGTAGGGGAGCCCGCTGGGATGGCTTATGTGCGTGTCCGCGCGCGAAGGTGATCCGGCGTTTCATGGACAAGGTGGATCAAGCCCCTCAATCAGTGTGCTGGCTTTTCAAGTACACGGTTCGCTGGGTTCGTTGCCACAACCCACAGCGGCGGTTTTTTTCTCGCTTCACGGCGCCGGCCCGCTGAAACTCAAAGGACGTTCGTCATGGGAACGAAGCAAACAGATCTCTAAGATCCGTCTGGTTCGCGGCATCTCCCAATAATGGCGTTACGTGGAAGATCTCCTCCAACGTCCGCAGCGTCGAGCCGTGGGTGTAGTGGACGGTGTTTTGATAGCCAGCCCCCTTGGCCATGGGAGAGAGGACGATCATGCCGATCGGCCCGTCGCCTCCCTCGCCCTCATCCCAGGTGATAAAGATCACGCCCCCCTGTTGATAAGCGGTGGAATTCATAATCATGGGTATATTGTTGGCCAGCCAGGTATCTCCCGTGGCGATGCTGCAGTCATGCATGTCGTTACAGAGATTCGGAGTGATGAAATTGTAGCTGGCCACGGTGTTGTTCTGGAGGTCGGTGGCGAGCTCGGTGTAAGGCCGGACGTGGGCGATGCAGTACGCGGAAGTCGTACTCAGCGTATTGGTCACATCGTCAAAGTACACAAACGGATTGTGCTTAACGGCGTACTTTCCGGAGCTGGTCAGCGGGCAGGAGCTGCCGCTGATATCCTCATCATAGGATTTCCAGGAAATATTGGCGTTCTTCAGCAAGGTCACCAGATGCGCGGTCGTGCTCTGGTGATTGGAAGAGGGGGCATTATCGTCCGAAATCCCGAAATTGGTTCCCGCCTCCAGCCAGAGATAATTAGGCAGGCTGGGGTGGTTTCCGGGCGGATTGAAGTACTGCTCGGCATGCGATCCCATGGCCAGCAACGTATTGTTGATGTAAGGTGCAGCACTGGGCGTGATATCTGACCAATTGTGGTTTTCCATCAGAATCACGAACACCGTCTTGATGGGCTGACCCGGGGCGGTGACGGTCAAGGGCAGGGAGAGCATCTGGGTCTGGCCGCCGCCCGTGCCGGTAACCGTCAGGGTCGAGTTGCCCACCGGCGTCGTGGAAGCGGTATTGACGAGCAAGGTGGAAGACCCGGTGCCGCCGGCCACGGGATCAGGGTTGAAGCTTCCGGTGGCACCTGTCGGCAAACCGCTGACGCTTAGAGTGACGGCTTGGTTAAACCCGTTGCTGGGCGTCACGGTAATGTTGTATTGCGTGCTGGCTCCGGCTGTGACCGTTTCCTGTGTGGGCGAGGCGGATAACGAGAAACCAGACGCGGCCGCGGCATTCACGGTGAGGTTTACCGATGCCGAATGCGTGAGGTTGACGCTGGTTCCGGTCAGGGTAACAGTGTAGCTTCCCGCCGGAGTACTGGAGCTGGTTGCTACCGTCACGGTGGAGGAGCCCCCGCCATTGAGCGAAGAAGGATTAAAGGTCGTGGTGACTCCGGCGGGCAGGCTGCCGGCACTGAAGAAGATGGTCCCGTTGAAACCAGACAGGGCTGTGGCGGTGAGAGTGTAAGTTACGCTGGCCCCCGCCGTGGCGGTTTGCGTCGAAGGTGTGGCTGCCAGACTGAAATCGGGCGAAGGCGGAGACGCGGACACGACCAGAGCGACGGTCGTCGAGTGGCTGAGATTTTGGCTCGTTCCGGTCACCGTGAGCGTGGAACTGCCCGTCGGAGTCGAATTGGCGGTGCTGACCGTCAGAGTGGAGACCCCCGAGGCGAGGGCGGAGAAGGAGGCCGAAGCGTTGGCTGGCAAGCCGTTGGCACTCAGCGAGACGGTGCCATTGAAGCCATTGAGAGGAGTCACCCGAACCATGTAAGTGGTGGCGCTGCCAGGAGCCACGGTCTGGGTTGCGGGTGTGGCCGTGAGCCCGAAATCGGGCGACGCGGACACAACCAGCGTGACGGTGGTCGAGTGGCTGAGATTTCCGCTCGTTCCGGTCACCGTCAGAGTTGAGTTCCCGGCGGGGGTAGAACTCGTAGTGGTCACCGACAGCGTGGACGAGCCGCCGTTGACGGCGGAGAAATTCCCGCTGGCCCCCGAGGGCAAACCGCTCACGTTTAACGAGACCAAGCCGTTAAAGCCGTTCGTTCCTGTTACCCGAATAGCGTAGGTGGTGGCGGCGCCCGCAGTCGCCGTTTGGGACGCAGGCGTGGCACTGAGACTGAAATCCGGGTTCGCCGGGGACATAACCGTCATTGAGACCGAAGTGCTCGTCGACAGGGATCCGCTGGTGGCGGAAATCGCGGGCGATACCGTACCGGCTGGTGTAGAAGCACTCGTCGCGATGGTCAATGTTGAAGTACCCGTACTCTGAAGCGAACTCGGATTGAATGTCGCAGTGGTCCCAGACGGCATGCCGGTTGCCGCGAGACTAACTGTTCCCGTGAAGTTGTTCGACGAAGTCACGGTCACAACGTATGTTACGGTACTGCCAGCAGTCACTGTCTGCTGCGCTGGCGAGACACTGATCGAGAACGTCCCCGTTCCGCCCGTGGTCTTGGTTAACCCTGTGCTACAACCGTTTGAAACTGCAAGGACCACGCCGATGGCTAGAAACAGAACCACGGAATACAACCGCATATCGTCACCTTCTTTTAAGATTAGTAAATTAACTTGTCCCTATGACTCAGCGTTCGGAGTTTTGCTTTCAGGGAGAACTGCAAGTTTTGGGTTGCCAGAGAAAGGTTGCCCTAGTTTCCTAGTCGGAGACGGGACTCGGGAAGATGCCGAAAGTACATGGCAAGTGCTTCAGTAGTGAGTCAGTTTGACCCACTACTGCTTGCGGTTTCAGTTGCTCCCGGTCGAAGGGCTTCCCTGTCTTCCCGAATTGCCAAAGTGATCCCAGGCCTGAAACAGCGTGCGTACATAGCTGCTGGCCCTTGGTCATCCGGCGCGGTTGGGGTTAAGCGGCACTGTATCGAAAGCAGCCACATGCTGCCCCCCTGCGACCTTGCGGTCCCAACATCACTGGAGCGCCGCTTTGATCTGATCTTGGAGAAGCCCAAGGTCTGTCCGGTCAGCCCAGCCACTGCCGCGTAATAACCCGCCATGTCGTCAACAAGTTCTCGGCCAATGCTTTCGTGAAGCAGCTCCCTCGCACGCCTGATCAGTGATTGATCTCGCAAGCCAACCATCGGCATCGATGAAGGCGTGTATGGTCAGAAAAGCAGTGGTGAAGCTCTGCAGGTCTGATAATAATATCGACCAGCGACTCAAGCAACCGTCAACACAAACCATCTCCCAGATGCCAGTGTTTTGATTGACGCCGGGTTGTTTGGCCTTTAATTGATCTGCGCCGAAGGAGGAACCCATGCAAAAGATAATTCTCCACTTTCGACTTTTCGACTCGTCATGATCACCCTTCTCGCTCTCCTTATTATTATTGCCTCGATTATTATTGCCTCGGCTGCCATGCTCCGGAGGATGCCCTTTGCTAAGCCTGCCAGTAAGACTCCTGCCTTCGGGCGAGAAGTCATTGTTGATCATGAGATGCCCATGTATAGGTAGAGGAGCAGGTCAGAGATAGCCTCGCTTGGATTCGCGGGCCGCAGTCTTGCGCGTGTTAGTCACTACAATTCAAATCCACGCAGGACGTCACATCTAAGAGTACGGGTGTTGTCCCATAGGCAACGAACTCCGGCATCTCCAGATCTCCAGAGGTGTGTTCGGCCCTGAGTGTCTTCCTGAAAAACTCGATAACCTCGGTCAAATCGCACAGCAAGTAGACATCGCCTGATACCTTGGGATGTCGAAACGGTGACCTATAACGGGCACGCGTAGATGGGAATTCCACTGCGCGGGCCAGAAGTTCCGTTGTGTGAAGGTGCAGCTGCAGCGACGTTTGGACCAATTCTGGGTGGATGACGGGCAAACCGCACCTTGGCCGATTCAGGCAAGCATTGCTGACGATCCCGCCGACGATTCCTAGCGCACAATTCGCATCCCATCGCTCGTCGTCTTACGTGGGGACGCGGTTCGTCAAGACGCTGGGGACGATTCCGGGGTAACGCAGAGCTGGCGGCAGTATTCGTCATCGCGTTTGACGGGCTGCACGCCGACCTGCCTACGCCAGAAGTTCTCCTCTGAGTCGCTTTGATCTGCGTCCGCAGGCTCGCTCCCCGCCAACTTTAGTTCCGTTTTCTGAATCATTTGCCTCCACAAGAAATCCGGATCCGAATTGAAAACCGTTCCGGCATCCGCCTGAAAAATAAACCACGCGCCCAGTTCCACTTCCTTCCGCAGTTGATCGTTATTCCATCCGGCGTAGCCGAGATAAACATGAAAAACGCTGGGGTCAGGTCGAGCCGAGATGATCTGTCCGAAGAGGGTCTTCGTGGAAATCAGGTAGATCCCACCGAAAATGTGCTCAGCGCCTTCGAGCTTCGCCGGCGACTGGAGCAACGCAAACAGCGCTCGAGTTTCGACCGGACCTCCGAGATAGACCAGGTCGGAACGATCTTTTGCCGCCTTTGTTCCCTCAAGCACTCGTGAAAGCAGGACATCCGTGCGCCGGTTGAGAATCAGTCCGACCACACCTTCAGCGTCGTAGTGAACCAGCAGGACCACCGTTTTAGCGAAATTCGGATCGGCGAGGTCTCGGCTCGCCACCAGCAACTTTCCGGCACCCAGATCCTTGGCGTTCTTGGATTGGACAGGAAGAAAAACGGCCGGCGGGATTTCGCTTTTGGCGCGGAACGCCTTGACCCAATGCGATCGGCCTAGCTTGCTCGCCGGCTGGCCCATGTACCCGAGCGACCCGTAGGGGGCGTGCGCGTCGTGCGGCCGCGAATCCGGCGTCGGCACATCAAATTTCTTAACCTGAACCCTCAGCCTTCCCACCCCAATGAAGGCAACAATCGCGGCCAGCATGGTGAAAAAACACAGTTTGCGCACAGACATGGCTGCTCTTACCACCGGCTTTCTTGGTTGCGAAATGCCCTCGCGCCCCAGTGAAATTATAGTCGGTAGCCCGCGGGGAGGCGTGGTTCGGTAGGCTGGTCCGGCCTATACGGAACAACTCCCGCAGTCGTCGATATGTCTCAGCACGACGTCCGAAAAACTCGTGAATCGCGTCGCGGAGCACAGCAGCCTCATCGGGTAAACCGGCCTGGCGGCGGAGATCAACCAGCAAAGCCAGAGTTGCGTCACGTGGCAGATCCTTTGCCCAACCGACGATCAACTCCTCAGCCTTCAGGCGCAGATCCTTGTCGCGAAACGGAGACGGATCGATGGCATTGAACTGCTTCAATTCGCCTACATGCCCTTCGATGATAGAGCACTTGGGAGGAATCGGGTCGCCCGCAGAGGGTTTATCCTTGGTCACGGAGGCGTTTGTCATCGGGTCAGAATACGCCATTGTGCCTCGCTCATGCACAAGTTCTCCGTGCAGAGCTGCTCAAATCTTTGTCCGTGACAAACCGCCAGATGTATCGTTGACGATCGGCCGAGCCGATCTTTATTTTCCGGTTTTTAGATCTTTTCGAAGAAGTGCGCGATTTTCTTGCCAGCGTTCTTCGTGGAGTAAACCACGACATTGCTACCTTTCGCCGTGCCCTCCGCCACCGCCTTGCCACCGTCCGCAGCCGCGTGGCCAGTAAGGGCAAACGTTTGCTCGGCGCCGTCGGCAGATTTGATGACCAGCTTCTTTCCACCGCGATCGATCTCCTTGATCGCTCCTTCAGTCTTGGTCAGACCGGCGTCTCCGACCTTGTCGACTTCAACCGCTGTATCCTCCGTTCCCCGTTTCGTGGAGTGCGCCACGACTTCCGATCCCGCCTTCAGCCCGTGCCACGAATCCTTGGCAGCGACATCGGAGGCTCGCACTCCATGAACGGCAGTGCCCTTGGTCCAGTGGAATACGTGCTCGGCGCCGTCGGCAGTCTTGACGGCTACGGTCCTGGCTGCTCTATCGATTTTGGTGATTATGCCATGGGTCGCGGTGACCTCCTCCACGGCAAAAGCGAGCGCGGCAAGCGTCATAACGAGAACTGCCATTCCGATAATTCTCATTGCGGACCTTCTCCTACGTGAAGTTGAAGTAAAGTATCGACGTCTCAGTGGTAAACGAGCGGGAACTCGCTAGCCTGAATCAGAAACCAAGCGGATGGGATTGCTATCTACAATTCCGCACACTTCACACGTCAATCGGACCACGCGGCCCGCCCGAGGAGCGCTCTCATCCCAGGAAGATATCGCATGTCGTCGATAAGCTGTTTAGATGCCTTCATTCCTTGTCCAGATATTCATCAGGAACATCGTCCTCTGGCACCTCGTGCGTGCGAACCTCTTTTTCATCAGCGGCCTCGGCGTTCTCCACGCCCGCCACAACGTCGGCCTCGAAAGCGTTACCCTCCTCGAGCAACTCGTCGACACTCTCTGAATCTGCACTTTCGATTCTGGATATTCCTTGCTGATCCCCCGATTGTTCGCCCGAATGCGCCCCCGGGCCCTCCTGGGGGAATGCTCTACTCGTAGTCAAGTTTCTCTCTCGAGCCGGTGCTTTCTGAGCACCCACCAGCTTTGCCGCGGTTTTCTTCCCGCCGACGTTCTTCGTTTTCGCCGCTGCACTGTTCCGCGCATCATTCTTCTTCGCCAATTTCTTCTTGGCCACCTTCTTGATTGTTGCCATTTTGCCAACGGTCGTTCGCTTCGACTTCATCCGCTTCTTCTTAGGTTTCTTTTTCGTATGCATAGCCGCAGTCTACCACCGGCACCGGTTCGCTTGCTTTCCATACTGCTACCAGTTCAGTTGCTGTCCTGACATCTCTGACCACTACGCCACCAATTCGAGAACCGTGCTCGAGAACGCCAGAGTCTAACTCGGAAAGCCGCTTGCCTTGAAGCAAGTTTTGTTTTCTCCCGGACGCATAGTCGGCCAGGATGAAGCCTGCAACCACAGTTTCTTCAGCGGCGGCTCAGGGTTTCAGAAGTGACTTCCCGTAGACAACCGGAATGGCGAAATTCGATCCGCCGAACTCACGCACCATCGCAAAGTTAATTCCGATAACTTTGCCCTCATTATTGAAAAGCGGACCGCCAGAGCCGCCCGAAGTGGTCTGGGCGTCATAGACAATCTTGTCAGGCAGGACGTCGCCAATGTGCCCCTGGGTGGTGACAGGCCTGATCAGACTGCGATGGGCGAGTTCTTCCATCACCTGCTTAGGATCACCTTTGGACACCGTCGCGATGGACTGGAGCGTCTCTGCGCCGGCCCGAGCCAGAATCGCATCGAGAGCAGTAGGATACCCGAGTAGTACGACGGGGCCCCCGATGACGGCGGAGCGTCGGCCATCGGCAAGGGCGATCTGTTTGATTCGCAGCTCTGAAATATCTCCTTTCACGACAGCAACGTCCGCGGTAGTGGAAATCTTTTCGGTGATGATGGCAACGCCCTGTGGAACGCCTGGAAAATATGCTGTCATCTCCGCGATTACTGGCTGAAGACCTTGATCGAGCATTTCCTTCAAATCATCGTTCTGCCACCAAGGTTCGGCGACATGATGATTGGTGAGGATTTGTCCACTGGCGGAGGCGAGAAACCCAGTACCAAACACATGTAGGTGCACTTCCGGGCCATTCCCCGTAAGGCTCGAGAGTGGATTGTTGTGTTCGTCGGTCGCTGGTTCGCCAGTGCTCGTGATCCCAGCGTAGTGCAATCTTAATCCGGTAGTGTGGTCGCGGAAAGCAAGCACAACATGGATAAGGCAGACGCTCGGCTCATAGGATTGGATAATCGTCTGCGCAACCTTGCCCTCGGTCTCAAGCTTCTGAAGGCGGCTCTCTACCGCCTTTAATTGATTTTGCAAAGCGGAAGCGTCCTCTGTCTTGCTGGTTGCAATTTGCGACCTCAGCTCTTCACTCTTCTTGCGAAGTTGAAGTCCTTGTGGACCGGCCGCCAGGGATGTACCGCGGTCTAGGTCGTCAAGGGCTCGACGCGATCGTTCCAGCAACTGCTGCTCTGTCAGCACGCCAGTCTGCAAGCGAGTGATCGCAGCATAGACCCGGGTATTCTGTTCCTGGGTACGACGGTAGAAGAAGAAAAAGACCAGACCAGCAACAATAAGCACGGCAACACTCACAAGGCCGGCAGCCCGCAGCGTGCGCTGTTCTTCGTCGACCGCTGTCACCACTTGCTGGGTTGCATTTCGATTCTCCTCGGCAAGGCGCAGCCGCTCCCTAACCTCATCCTCGCTGTGTTTGCTCCGCAATTGCGCGCGTAGCCGCGACAACAATTCGTGGGGATCAAAGGGCAGTGACAGCACATCGTCGGCCCCGAGATCCAGCCCGCGAGTCCGCTCGGCTGGTCCTCCCGCGGCGAGCATCACAACACGTATGTTGTGAGTGTGCTCAGAACCCTTGATCTCGGAAAGAAGGTCACAGCAATCGAGGCGGGGCGGATCGGCACCCAGGATAACTGCGTCGGGCCCGAAGGCGAGAACTGACTTCATGCCGTCCCGATCGCCGGTCGAGACCTCATATCCCGCCTCGCTCAGCACAGCGACGATGTGCTCTCTACGAGTATCGTCTGCCTCGACTACCAGCAGTTTGTCGGCCCTGGCGTTCATAGCGTTTGCTTCTTAAGATGTTTTCAGACCCTCGCCGGTTTCAGTTCACTGAGGATTGTGATCAGTGGGACAATCCCCCTGGCATTCTGCATCTGATTGATCACCACCGCCAGTGTTACCCGCTTGCCCATAAATTCATGTAACTGGCGCTCGCTAGAGAGCATCTATTCCTATCACAGAGCTTGACATCGCTGAGAAGGAATACGCTCTGGAATCGTCTACGGAAGGCAAGCCGTGACTGCCTGCTCACATCTCGATCAGATCCGGGACGTCAAGCCCCACACCCAAGGGTGCGAAGAATGTCTAAAGATAGGCGATCGCTGGGTTCATCTGCGCCTATGCCTGACATGCGGACAGGTTGGCTGCTGCGATTCCTCCAAGAACAAACACGCTACGAAACACTTCCATGGGACGCATCATCCCATCATGCGGTCGATCGAACCAGGAGAAAATTGGGGTTGGTGTTACGTCGACGAACTTGAGCTGGATTTCTCCTGAGCTGGAGAACGATTCATGTTTGAGAGCGTTCTCTGTCAAGTCACGGAATACGATGCGGATGTTCTAGAGGCGCTCATCGAACTCGCCGTCGAGATCGCACGCGAGGGCCGCGAAGGCCGGCGCGTCGGCACGCTGTTCACGCTCGGAGACGAGCGAGCCGTCCTGGAGAAGTCACGGCCGCTAATTCTGGACCCTTTGACCGGGCACCCGGAATCCGTGCGTCACGTAAACAGTCCCAATCTCCGGGGGACGGTCAAGGAACTGGCCCAACTGGATGGCGCATTCGTGGTCAGTCGTGAGGGCGTTTTTCTTTCTGCCTGCCGCTATCTGGATGCGGTTACGTCGCAGGTGGAAGTGCCCCTGGGACTTGGCAGCCGACACATCGCAGCAGCCAATATGAGCGCCGTAACCAATGCGGTCGGCATTGTGGTTTCAGAGAGCTCCGTAGTCCGACTCTTCTGCCACGGAAGGCTAGTGGGAGAGATCATTCCGGAGCTGTGGATGATGGATCACACTGCCCAACTACGTGGCTCAGTGAAGAAGGAAACCTTTGGCGACTTGACAGTGCTGACACCAAGTATCGGCCGCGCCTCCACGGCGAACTAAACCGCCTGCCTTGGGATGGACCGCCCTGGAATCTAACCGGAAGATTCGGATTGTTTTCCTTCGCCCTTTTGTCAGAGTTGTCGAAGGCCTCCTCCTGAAGGCGGAGCTAAGCTTGGAGTATAGAGGTGAAAGACCTCTCGGTACGGCTCGACCGGATAGCCCTTCGCCTTCCAAGCCGCCCATCCACCCTTGAGGAACTTGATCCGAATGAGATGCATAGCTAGAGCTCGATGCAGGATTCGTCGGCTCGTTTTATCGTCAGGACAGGTACAGTAAACGACGGTATCTTTTTCTTTGGGGATCAGTGACGGGTTCTCCAGCACCTCCTTTGGCGGAATCCTCTGTGCCCCAGGAATGATCTCAGTATGGGCCAGCAAGTCGAGCGGCTGGCGAACATCGGCGAGAAGTACTTGGTGATTTGAAGCCAACAATGAGTGGAGTGCCTCCGGTGTGATCGTATGCTGCTCCATCTCACGTTGGTCCCTTGTTCGTTTTATCCAAAGCACGGTCAGCACACACAGCATGGTAATGCAAATGAGACCCAAAGCCAGTAACATCTTCCGTCCCTCCGCTACTCCGCTACTCCCCTGCGTCCAGATGCTTATGACAGATAGAAAGATTCATGTCATCGCTGTCCCATAATATTCCCGTGACACTCTTCCCAGCTTCGACGGATCGGACGGTCCGATCCGATCGGTCACAAGCCGTACATGTGATGTGCTGCCCATCATCGAGCGTGCAGCAGAGCCTGTTCAAGCAGGGCTTGATCTTGAAGATCGTGTTGCACGACTGGTGGTCCGTCTGGTCTTCGGAATTCAGGGTCCGGCGGGTTGATCTCGCTCTCTTCACGCAACGCGTTCTTGAACGCTCTGATTATCGTCGACTCTGTGAAGCGCGCCTTACGAGGTGTGAAGCATTAGTAGCGGCCGAGGACCGGGTACTGTTGCCCCTGCTTGGCAACGAATGTAGGTGATGTCGGCCACCCGTCTCCGATCCGGGAGGTGCCGTCCGTCCGATTGCGGACTCGTCCATGGTCCCGCTCCAAGAATCAAGCTCGACACTAGCCCTGAACGCTCTAAGAGTCCGGGGACCCTTGAAATCCGGGTTTTGTCACCGGACGGCTGACCCCACCATGGCGCAGCCGGCGCACCCGGTTTTCGGCTCCCGATAATCGACAAATTGAGCCTTGCTTGTTGGGTTCCGTGCAGTGAGCGCAGCCTTGAACTATGGGTGGAGAGAAGCAAAGGCGGGGTAATCCCTCGGAAGCAAGGAGGCAAAACAGTCAAATCCCGGCCGGAAACGTCAGCGAAACCCGGCTTACCATCACAGTCTTGGGCAAGCACTTTGCCAATCACGACCTAATTCCGGCCGATGTCCAACTTTCCTTTTATGGCCGCCTGCCACTGGTGGCGATACTCATCGATAGCCTGGCGTGATTCCATTAACGGATCGTCTTCCCCCAGTTCCAAGGGGTTAAGAACATCGCCGAGCATAGACGCTCTTAGAATGAGAAATTGTATTCTTACCCCCGGTCTACTCACGGTAACTTAGGAGTCGGAATCGCTAAAGGTCGGTTCTTGGTTGGCACGAATCGCGTCTATCCACGCGTTGAGCTTGGTTGCTTGATGACTCCACACCTGCTGACACTGAGCTAGATAACTGATGGCAGCGTCACGTTCACCCTTATGCGCAAGCTTTTGGACAAGACTGACATTAAAACCTCTCAATCTATTGGGTATACATGGGTACCCATCCTCGCTGATACGCCGCAGGCCGTAAGCATACGTGCGTGTCACTGCTCCGTTGGCCAGTTCATCCATTACTTGCGCGTATCCCGTTGGATTGAGGGTGTCCACGAGGTACTTCGTCGTGACCCCACCTGCCGTTTCCGATACCCGATTGCCGTCGCCGTCGTACACAATCGTCACGGCTCCACGCATCAGCAAACGGTTCTCGAAATCGTAGCCGTAAGAGATTCCCGCGGAAGAAATCGTGTTTCCGTTTGCGTCGAAGGTATCTCCGCCGATTCGGTCGTTGGCATCGTACGAGAACGACCCGCCTGGAACCATTCAGCGTCGAGGTCATCTGCATCCGGTTTCCGACAGGATCGTAGGTGTAACTGACGGTGCCGTTTTTTCCTCCCGGATCGCCCGCGATTGCCTCCGATGTCAGCCGATAGATATTGTCATAGTGGGATTCGAATCCGTGTCGTAAAACGTATATTCAACGACATACAACGCACGGACTGCATTTAAAAGTACATGAAAGTACGTGATGAGGCGCGTTAACTGCAGAGTGATTGCAGCAAGCCTGATGAGACTGGAATTCCCGACACTCTTGTCCCGAAATTCTGGGAATGGGCCATCGTCGGAATATCCCTGTTTGTGATCCTAGCGCACCGGTCGTCTTCATCGCTGGAATCGCGAGCCGCCAAAACAACGGATTTCATTTCCTCGCCGGGTAGCCGCATCTTCCCCTCCATCCACCACGTCAGCAGGCCGAAGGGGCCACCTGGCTGAAATGAACAAGTTTGCCGAAACCCCTGAGGCCTTGAGGCAGGCTGGGAACTAGGCTGGGCGACTATTTTCGTCCGCATTCCGAACGCCGCCCGCACGCCTTCGTCTCAATCCGCTTGCCGCGATAGCCAGGCTGCGGCGACGGAGCTTCTCAAGGATCTTGATTTTCTCGGAGAAGCTAAGCCCGGCAAGGCGTTTTCGTCTTTCCTGCCTAGTCATTGGTATCCGGTCCATACTTCTTTTTGAACTGCTGCCACTTGGCTATCAACCCATGCCCTGCTAAAACACGATTGAGCTTCTCAGTGTCCACAGCGTCCTGTTCGAGGAACTGCAAGATTCTCGCATGATCCTTTGGGCGTCCGGTGCGAACAGCTATGGCAACTAAGTGCTCCGCTGTCATCACCCGAGTCTTGACGCCTTCGATTTCTGTCTCCGTGGCCTCCGCCAATGCTTCGCGCTCCAGGGCGTCGCTCGGCGGCAGGAACTGGAAGGGCCACTCACCAATCACCACATGCTCACCGTCCGCATCGCAGCCATGGGCTTTCAGATATTCATAGATGGGTGCGAGGCTGAGGAGTGAGCTGCTCCCTGCTTTCGGCAGCATCGCGAAGATGGCCACGTCAATGGTGGCCGAAGGCTCCAGATAGAATGTCGCCCCAACTGCCCCCCCAATCGCGTACTCTCCGATAACGCCATCGCCCTGCATCCGGTTAATCATTTCCAGGGTGGTCTTCAAGGCCTCGTATTCCTCTTGCCTGAAATTGTACTCGCACAGGGCCCAATCCAAATATTGGAGGTCAACGCCGGTTTGTCAATAATCAGAACCGATCCGAACAGCTTCGCCGAAAGGGTTCTTCGCGAGTGGGTGAACGACGCGCATGGTTGCCGTCCGTTGCGCCGATTCGCGCCGAGAGGTCAGGCGGGGGAAGTTACCATGGAGATAGGCGAGGAAATGGAACGCGCCGGCGCGATAGCACTTTACAGTTTTGGGCCGGAGGGTGGTGGCGAGGACCTGGATCTGGGTGGCAAAGAGCTTGTCGAGAGCTGGCTGTGTCGGTTGAAGTGGATGGCGTGAGATAGCTCTTAATCCCAGTCGCAGCTGATTCTTGGATGGTAGGATTTGCGAGGTTAGCCACGCTGGGGGTGGTGAAGCCCTCCCGCGTAAGCCATCAGGGGAGTTACTAGCCCCGGAGGGAGATCCCTCATGCAAATGCTACATCCGGTCACGCCTGCAACGACAAAAACGACTGTCTGTATGAACATCCAGGCGACACCCCACCCCGAAAAGCCCAAGGCGTAAAGCTGTCACAACGGCGTCTCGCGAGCGAAGTACTATCACAGCGTACCCAGGAGGTGCAGTGTGAAGCATAGTCATTGTCGTAAGGATTTGCCGGACGGCTCATGCTCGGAATCATCCCATGTCTTTCGAGAACGGCGACATAGTCTTGGCTGGCATATTGCACCCCGCGGTCGGAATGATGAACCAGGCCGGGCGCAGGCTTTCGCGTCGCGATCGCTTGTTCCAATGCACCCAGTGTCAAACCCGTGGCCAGGGTTCGCTCCAGCTGCCAGCATCGACTAAACGCTGCATGAGCTTCGTCCCAGCAGACGGGTTCAATGACCATTTTTCGGCCCCGCGCTGCCCTGCAGACGGAGGTTTCGCTCTGCGTCACCAACTGGGCGTTCTCCAGGCGAACGCGCCGCGTCGTCTGCGCCTCAAGCGCTCCGATCGACGGTTGTGTCACCTAGCGCCTCTGGCCCGCGGAAGCTCATGAAAATGAGTGCGAGTGGGGCGGAATAGGACAAGGTGGGAGCGGCGAGATCGACGGCCCAATAGAGAAGTCGAGACTGTTGTTGTGTCTGATCCGGAGCGTGCGTGTTTGAGCGGATAATTGGGCATTTGTTCGTTCCCCTGGCGGGAGCAGCGATAGCCCGTGGCCTTGGTTAAAGGAATTCGTGGCATGCTCTCCGCTCCCGGCTAGGGGGAACGCTATTGTCTTACAGGATAGCCGGGTTTGACCTTCCGCAGCCGGAGGCGTCGACACCATCGCGTCATGAAACCGTCGAGTGGGAACCATCAACCAGGTTGGTCTTGCCGCTGGAATACGCGGCTCGCCCAAGACGGCCAAGACCAAAACCCCTCCAGGACTAACACGGGGCTGGATGCAAGAGACAACATCCATGTCTCCTCGGAGGGGCGGGGAAGAATTTTTTCCTGGACATCCTTATTATAGGACAACTTGCAAGTCGCGGGAGACTGCCAAAGTGCTTGAAAATACGCAGAAGACGATGCAATTGCTAACCGGAATTTCATACCGTTCCCCTGGGAACAGAAAGCTGTGCCTACAGACTACCTTTGGCCTTCGCTTCCGCGCCTCCGCTCTGGATCGAAAGCAGCTCCACTTCGAAGATAAGCGTAGAGTTCGGCCCGATGTTACGGCCGTTTCCTCGCTCCCCGTACGCGAGTTGTGAAGGAACAAAGATCTGCCACCTAGACCCAACCGGCATCAACTGGAGGGCTTCACTCCAGCCTTTGATAACTCCTCTCATCGGGAAGGTCGAGGGCTCATAGCGCTGGTATGAACTGTCGATCTCGGTTCCATCCACAAGAGTGCCACGGTAATTGCTTCCGGGACCGGCATGCTGGAGGAACTCAAGGGTCGGCGGCAACCAGCTCAGGGTAGTCAGGAGATGTCGCAAGGTAAGGTCGGGCCGATCTTCCACTTGAACTAGAACCAGAATTACTAAGTTCATTACCAAGATGGCCCCCCCTTTTCCGTCGCCTCAGGGCCAACTTCTCGACGCTGCCCGCCACCTCCGGAACTTGCGGCGGTGCTGTCTGCAGCGGCATGCTTCTAGAACCTTTCGCGCCGCAGGTAGATGCATCAGGCGGCGGTCCTTTAGCTTAGTTTAGTTCTCGCCACTAGTTTAATTCTCGCCACGCCATCGTCTCGGCGCACCCCGTGCCTGCACTGGGTTCCCGATGCTCCAAAAAGCAGTGCTGTAATGACCTCGATAATTATCCCTATCTACGGAGAAACGCAAAATGGAAAGAAAAGCTGCATTCCGGTCACTCATCTTTAGCTTGTTCGCCCTCGGCGCGATTTTGCTCGCGTCCCAAGCCAATGCCTCTTCGGGAGGCATTAGCGGTTTCTCAGGAAAGAATGGCTCGACCTGCACAAGCTGTCATGGGGGCGGGATTCAACCGACGGTGACCCTTACCGGCCCGACCTCGGTCAGCACCGGCTCAACCAACACCTACACGCTTACCATCATTGGCGGCTCGGATATCGCCGGTGGGCTGGACGTTGCCGCCAGCGGTGGAGCTTTTGCGGTTCTCGACACCGTCTATACAGAGCTTCTGAACGGCGAGCTGGTGAACAGTCAGTCTAAGAAAGTGGACGCAAACGGTGCTCTCAGTTGGACGTTCAACTGGACCGCACCAACGGTTTCCACTAACACCAGCGTCATGATGTATGCCGCCGGCCTTTCCGTGAACCTAAACGGGAGCACTAGCTAGCGGTGACAATTCCAACACTCAAACCCAGAGCATCACTGTGACGCCTCCGGCTCCAGTCAACCATCCGCCCGTCGCCAACGCCGGTGGACCCTATAGCGGTACCGTGGGACAGGTTGTCCAGTTCGATGGATCCGGCTCCTCCGATCCGGACGGGAACCCTCTCACCTATAGCTGGAATTTCGGGGACGGCACATCCGGCACAGGAGCGAAAACGACTCACACCTACACTGCGGCTGGCGCGTACAACGTGATGCTCGCTGTTTCTGACGGGAGTTTATCGAGCAGCGCACCCACGGTGGCGAACATCTATGCCGGAGCCACCCCGACGATTCTGCGGTTCCGCGCACCTGGACGGGTTGGGATGCGAGCCGGTCAAACCGTCACTAAGACCTTGTACATCACCGCCGATGTCCAAGGCGTAGCTGCTGGAACAGGCCAGATCTGCGGCACGGCATATCTCATGAAGAATGGCGGTGCCTACCAGAACCAGCCGATTTGCATCGTACCCGGAAGTGGAGCGACGGTGCAGTGGGACTACACCTTCTCGGCTTCCGATGCGCCTTCGGTTGCCTGGGAAACATATGTGGTCGTGAATAGCACTGAGTCCCAACGAGTGGATAAGACGACCTTGGTCAAGGTCAGGTAAACTCGCGCAAGCAAGCTCGGAAGATGGGGCTACACTGCTCCATCTTCCGCTCACTCACCGGCTGCGGGAGCCAAAGAGCATTGCCTTCTTGGCTGGCTCGCAAGAGCGAGAAATTTGGGTGGTTGAGGGCTTCGGCTGTCTCATCGCCATGGGCTAAACCTGCGGATTAGAAAGTTAACTTGGGTGTTCAACATTTTTCTCAAGCAACGGCATTTCATAGCGAAACCCGTTCGGGACTAAGAGACCGAGATTCACGGTCTTGGCGGGCGCGCTCGGTTACTAAACAGATCGGTTACTAAACAGAAAAGAGAGCCCGGCGGTTACGCCGAGCTCTCTCTCTCCACTTACCTGTTTGTTACGGATGATCCGAGGTTTCGCCGCCGCGCCGCGCGCAATCCAGCGGCGGTCACGCACGCCGGGCCGCTCTACGGATTGTTGCGGCTCTCCATCACTGCATTGCGAGGGCGCCTTTTCCGATGAGGGCGAGCTCGGATAAGAGCGCCCTTTTCACCCCCTGTGATTGTCGCTCGCCATTTGCAACCCTGCTGACGTAGGAGGGATCAACTCCAAGTTTCTGGGCGACGCGAGCGTACATGCCACAGTGAAGTCGATGGATCCGGAGCAGCGATTCCTCCGTTATTTTTGTGCGCTGGCGCTTATTCGTATGCTTAGTCAAAGGGACCTCCTGCTTCAAGTTAAATAGATCCTGGGGAACATAAAGTGCCATGTGTCCGCATCCGCATTAGCGGTCGTTCATCCCGCGAGCGAGGACCCCCATCTCAGACGCGGGGCGGGTAACGAAACCCGGAGGCGTGCGCATGCGTACCTCCAGGAACTCGCGCAGCGAGAAATTCAGCTTTCTGTCTTTCTTGGTTGCCAGATCAGGGCCGAGTAAACTGACGCCTCAAGGGGTGTGCACTCCGGTTGGAGAGAACTGCTCTTCGGAGAGACAAGTCGGATTGTCCTCCCGGCACGTGCGGGAGTCAACAGGAAAATGAGAGGAAAAGTAACAGGTGCGTCAATAGAGGAGGCGGGAGTCGACACAAATATGAAAACCCCGACGGCGAGCGGTCGGGGCTTTTGGGTTCTTTTAATTCGCTTCGGGCTACTCGCGGCGGCTGCCCGTTTCGGTAACTTCAGAACTCCTTCTATAACAACGTCGGCGTTGTCAAGCAAAAAATAGCAACACTTCTCCCACCGCGCGGCGAGGCTGTCAAGGGCGCCCGAAGGGCGTTCATCGAAGACCCTTAGGTGTGTCAAATCTTCTGTGTAAACGACGAGGTTTTGTTTTTGGGATGGGTGCGCGAGGGAAGGGGCAGTATCCCTTCCCTCGCCCAAGCGATGTAGAAGGATTCTGTGCTTTCATGACGCCACCC
>Ga0209804_1000119_pt1 | contig 67553 bp, 42 predicted proteins | sample GraSoiAngelo_139_FD_185896 | JGI IMG/M metagenome (GOLD analysis project Ga0209804, IMG submission 185896) | Grasslands soil microbial communities from the Angelo Coastal Reserve, California, USA - 14_0929_12_20cm (SPAdes) (version 2) | ecosystem: Environmental > Terrestrial > Soil > Grasslands ... | reverse complement strand
GCTCTCACTGGCAGGGACGGCGCCATCTCGTGCATCCGCATTAGCCAAGAAGCGGGGCGCGTCGTCTAGCAGGTAAGTGTCTTCGGCGCCGCCAGGGGCATAAGCCCAAGCGCCGTAAGAGCGCCAGCCAGAGATCGATCGGCCAATTTTCTCTCGCACCCACAAGATAAGTCCTTCATGCTGTCGCTGGGATGGCCAGTATTGCGCAGCGCGCTAAAATGCCCGGAATGCGAGGGTCGATTAAAAAAGATGCCGGAGCCGGGCGAACCGCTAGGGCCTGTTTTTGGATTCTGGCCGACATCCATCAGTGAAGGCGGGTGGATGGAATGAGGGAGGATGAAATGAAACCGACAACGGAGTTGAAGCTGCGACCCTATCATGAGTGGCCGCCCTGTGACGGACACCCGCGACCTGCCGTATTTCCCGAGCTTGCCAAAATACTGGAGCGCGGAACGATCACCGTGTTTCTTGACCCGATAGAAAACGACTACTTGCCCAAGCCGGACAGCAGTGCTCTCCCACGGTGCGACAGACCTCTGTTCTGGGCCATCGCTGAGCCCCGGCTCAGAGGATGGGTATGCCATCACTGCATAGAAGTGAATTAGGTGCGGCGTGGGAACACATGATTGAAATCGCAGACCAGGGAAGCAAATGCAGCAAGTTTGCTGTAGGTTTGGATGGGACAAGCCGCATTAGCTCGTCGCAAAAATCAGTCGAAAAGATTATATGTGGCGGGTCCCCGTGGGTTCGGACTGTGCCTTGTTTTCCCCGCCGAGATCCTGAGTTTCTTGCGAGGCCAGGCCTACCAGGTCCTCCTCATTCGTGCGTCTCGCGCCGCATTGCGGGCATGTCCAAAGGCGGAAGCTTGTCTTTTCCGGATGGATTTCCGCGAGATACATCGGCATCCCGTCAAGGAAACATCTGACTTTGGGCAGCATGTCCATCTCATCCCCGTTTCCGTTCTGGCTCAGCATGAAGTATCCACGATGGGTGTTGTAGCGGACGAGACAATCGGGCTCCGTACAGCCATACGTGGTCGCTTGAGTTGCGTCATCCCCGTTATTCAAGAAGCTCCGATTCAACCTCATTTCCAGAAGATGTTCGTGACAAAGCGGGCGAAGGTCTTTGCTCGGCTGAGTAGCAGGCATATCCCCTCCTCCAGGACACCTCCAAACGTGCTTCTGCCGGACACCGTGAGTCAGTGGAACACGCTAGGTCCGTTAGGTTTTGGAGTTGTACCCCAGTACGTAAATTCATATGCCAGCGACTTACGGTTGTCAAGAGTCTATTCCCTGAAGGTGCATGCGGGATTAGCGTCGTCTTGAGGAACACCGCATTGCCGTTCTGTCCTGAGCGAACTGCCATAATCAGCGAACGATGCCCCAAAGCCACACTAAGCTACCCCTTGACACTCGACAGGAACCGATGGCATTCTCTTGTCGAATGCCGAGGGGAGAGATGAAGCAATCTACCGATCTTCTGCAAGGGACGCTCGACTTGCTGATCTTGAAGTCGCTGGCGCTTGCTTCCATGCATGGGTGGGGAATCGCCGAACGTATTCAACAAGTATCGAAAGACGCGCTACAAATTGGACAGGGGTCCTTATATCCCGCACTGCACAGATTGGAATACAAAGGCTGGATTAAAGCCGACTGGGGTGTTTCCGAGAACAATCGTCGCGCAAAGTTCTACTCACTCACTCGTGCAGGGAAGAAGCAACTACAGGCCGAAATGGAAGATTGGAATCGACTCACAAACGCAATAGCCCTCGTGCTGGAGCGAGTCTGACAGGCCACGAATGCTCACCGAATTTCTAACACGTCTCCGGTTTCTGGTCGCACGCAAGGGTCCCACCGATGTAGATGAGGAGCTACGATCTCACCTCGAACATCTCATCGAGACGAACATAGCCGCAGGGATGTCCGCTGAAGAAGCGCGGCGACACGCGGCAATCGCTTTCGGAGGGGTTGAACAGACACGCGAGGAGTGCCGTCAACAAGCGCCTGGATGGCTCGCGGAGACTGTTGCCCAGGACGTGCGCTATGGCTTACGCATGCTCCGGAAAGATCCGGGCTTCACGCTCGTGGCTGTCCTGACCCTTGCGCTCGGTGTCGGCGTGAACACAGCAATGTTTACAGTGATCCGAGCAGTGCTCCTGAAGCCGTTGCCATACCGTGATCCGGGCCGACTGGTGCGTCTCGTGCTGACCGTCCCCAATCGCAACATAATTGATCAAGCATTCAACGAACTGCGATTTGAGGAGATGCGAGCCACCGCTAAGTCCTTCAGTGAATTGGGAGCCTTCGGACCGCTAGAGAATTTCACTCTTTCCGGTGGCAGTGAGCCTGAGGTTGTGAATGCTGCTCGCGTCTCCGCGAATTTCCTGGCGATTCTAGGCACGGAGCCCATGCTTGGACGCAGCTTCCTTCCAGAAGAGGACAAGCATGGAGGGGATCCTGTGGCAATGATCAGCAGCGAGTTATGGTGGCGCCGATTCAACGGTGATCCACATGTCGTCGGTAAATCGGCCACGGTTGATGCGGTCCCGTACACAATTATTGGCGTCTTGCCAGCGGGTTTTGCCTTTCCGACGGCTGACGTAGACATTTGGGTGACCCGCCCGTCCGAATGGTCGGCGCTTCCATCTGGAGCTTGGCGCACGGTAGGTTTATTGAAGGGTTTCGCCCGCTTGAAGCCGCAAGTCAGCTTCGAACAGGCGCGCGCTGAGATGAATGTACTACAACGACGCTACGCTACCGCTCATCCCAATCCCAATGACGCAGATCCACGTGTAACCATGAACGTAGTGCCGTTGAGGGATCAAATAGTAGCCAATGTCCGCCCGATGCTCTGGATGCTGTTTAGTGCGGTGGGGTTTTTACTTCTGATCGCTTGCGCCAACGTGGCTAGTCTGTCTCTTGCACGGGCGACGACTCGCTCCCGTGAGTTCGCAGTAAGGGCAGCAATAGGTGCCACGCGCGGTCGACTCCTTGCCCAACTACTGGCGGAGGGCCTGATACTTGCGACCATTGGAGGAATTGGTGGTCTCTTCTTGGCGAAATGGAGTTTGCATTCCATCGTCCGCATTGAGGCACTTCATCTGCCGCGCGTCGCAGAGATTCGCCTGGACAGCATAGTCCTCGCATTCACATTGGCGCTTTCCATCGCGACTGTCGTTCTATTCGGGCTTTTCCCGTCCCTCTCGGTGTCGCGGCCTGATGTAGCGGGGATATTGCGGGGGAATGTTCAGGGAGACCATGAAGCATGGAAACTGCTTGGCAGTCGTGGGCTGCTAGTAATAGGACAAGTCGCTCTATCGACGGTGTTGCTCATCGGTGCGGTGCTTCTTCTGAGGAGCTTCGCTCGCCTGCACAGCGTCGACCCAGGATTTCGACCATCGAATCTCCTCACCGTAAGACTCGCTCTACCCCGCGCACGATACGACACAGACGTAAAGAAATACGCTTTGTTCCAGGAATTGATGCGGCGCTTGGCAGCCATTCCCGGCGTACGCAGCGCCTCCGCAGCACTCTCGCTTCCCACGAAAAACCCCTTGTACACCAACATAATGAAAGTCGAGGGAGTCCAACTCACCGACCAGGATTACGGGCTGTCAGACATACAACTGCAGAGCATTACACCAGGATATTTCGAGAGTTTAGCCATTCCGCTGCGGCAGGGCCGCGAATTTACCGAACAGGACAACGATTTGGGCGCCCCACCGGTGGTGATACTTAATGAGAGCTTGGCTCGCCTCCTCTGGCCTGACTATCCACGAACCATAGATCTGATTGGTCGGCACATTTGGGAGGGTGCCGATAAGATGATCGGCGAGCTGAAGATTGTAGGCGTAGTAGGCGACGTGCACGAACGTGGGCTGACCAGCCAACCTCGGCCCGAATTTTATGTACCGTTTGTGGTCCATCCTCCCCAAAGGGTCTACTTGGCCGTGCGCTCTCAGGCCGATCCGCTGAGCCTGGCCACCGTCGTTCGCAACCAAGTGCTGGCGATTGATAGCGACCAGGCCATCTCAGACGTGCATACGATGGAAGACGTAATCGATGAATCTGTAGGGCAGCAGCGCTTAACAATGCTGCTAGTCAGTTCGTTTGCTATCCTCGCCCTGCTACTGGCCATCGTTGGCATTTTTGGCCTTGTTGCCTACTCTGTATCAGTACGAACGCAAGAACTAGGTATCCGACGGGCATTGGGGGCACAGCGGAGGGACATCCTGGGGCTCGTGCTCGGCCAAGCCTTTACACTAGCTTTTCTTGGGGTTGGGCTCGGCCTCGTCGCAACATTCGCGCTAACGCGACTGATGAAGGATTTTCTGTTTCAAATAAGTGCCACTGATCCGGCTACGCTCGTAGGAATAGCGCTGCTGTTTTTTATCGTGGCCTTGCTGGCCAGCTTCATTCCGGCTGAGCGGGCAACGCGGGTCGACCCAATGACGGCCCTGCGCACGGCTTGATCGCGCGATATGCCTTTAATCCCGGCCCCTAGCTTATCGAGTTAAGAGAGCCCACTTACGCACACGCGTCAATGTTCCTCGTGCTGTCACTAAATCGCCACAAGACGGTGCCTTCCGCAGCTGTCACTGCCATCTTCGTGCTGGCGGGTTGCTCGGCAAGGAAGCCCATTGCTCCACCCTACGCTCCGTTTCGGCTCGAGTCTGTAAGGGGTGATTCCGTTCTTCTTACGCCGCCTATTCCGGAGGGCAAGAATGAGTGCGCGTTAGTTAAACTAACGCTCAAGAGCAGTCCTGCGCCCTCGGGAGTTCATTGTTCCGCGGAGAGAGGTCATTTCCGTGTCGAGCAAGCAAATAACGACCCCAGTTCTGTCCACATTACACTGCCAGCCCTAGCGACATGGCTCGGCGATTTAGAAGGCGGCTTCGGCTCCGATGGCAAGGATGAAATCGCAGCACTGTTCGCACTTCTGGGTGATTTAGACAAACTGCAGGAAGCAGGTTGTTTTCCGGACACCAAGCTCTCGATTCGTGATTTCATCCTGCAAAGCCTCCCCATGAAGCCAACCGACAGCCTATTCAATTATTACGGTTACCTCGCAGATCACAGTGGACTGAACCTCAAGCCTGGGATGCGCTTAAAGGTCGAGCACGCCTATTTCCGACCCGCTGAAGAAGGAGAGGAAGAGCACACCGCCAAGCTTTTCCTTGGGGTCAGCACCGCGTACTTCAACCTGCAGTTGACCAGTGATGGCAGGATTCGCTTCCGTCAAAATGGGACTGCCAAGTACACACCGCCATCTCTGGTTCACGGGGTACATGATGAGATCTCAGATCTCGCCATCAGTTCCATTCCGCAGGAGCGTTACTTCCGGCTTCTTTTCAAGACATATCTCGTGCCCCAAAAACACACCCGCTCCACAGCTATCATTGGAGCAACGAAATCCAGCCAATTAGATGAACTCGACAAAGAACTCCGCGCCCATCTTGCTGAGGATTGCAAAAATACCGCAGCAATCTACGGAGCCGTCTGTTTCGGGTTCGAAGGGTTCGTTACGCTTACCCCACAGGTCAAGGTAGAGTTGAACGGAAAAACCAAGTTCATTGATTCGGGAACAAGAATCAAGGACCTTTTATCCCGGTCACAAGCAGACGGCCTCAAATCTCTTAAGATCCAGCGGCAGTTTCTCGATTCCTACTATGATCTGCAGTTCGACCCTGCCGACCCCAATGTGTTATCACTCGCGCTTGTAGCTCGTGATCGAGTGACTTGGTCCAACAGTCCCCGAGCGCTTCATTGAACCAGGAAGGCGTCTCCTATCCCATGGTAAAAAGAAGACGAAAAGTCAACGGTCTCAGCCGTCGCGAAACCCAAATAATGGCCGTTCTTTACAAGTTGGGGAAAGCTAGCGTTGCAGACGTTCTCGATAAGTTACCGGACAGAAGGAACTATTCGACCGTGCGCGCTCAACTTCGGGTGCTTGAAGAAAAACGGCTCGTACGACACGAAACGAAGAAGCTGCGGTACCTCTACGCTCCGACCGTGCCGCGTCAGATTGCGCAGCGTTCCGCTCTCCGTCATATGATCGAAACTTTCTTTGATGGCTCCGTGGAAAATTCGCTCGCTACGATCCTAACTGAAGACAACCTAGAGCTATTGTAATTGTAAGCGCTCTTGTGCACGTGGTCAGGCTGCGTGGTGCGGATCATTACGTTGACTTATCAAACGAGGCTGACGTGCGCGAAATGAAATCCCTCCTCAGCACTTTTCGGTAGCAACGCTGACTGGCCACTCACAATGGACCATTAACCCGCTGTCGGTAGAAGTGGTCCCACTGCATCATCCGAACTAACTTTCTACTCGAAGAGCGAGGTGTGCGGTTCCGCTCGCCGAGGCATGTGTGGCTTGCGCCCCGCCCCATCACCCCAGAGTCTACGGAACACCTCGACAGTCGAAGGGCCAAGTCCGGCGTATAATGTCGCCTTCCGAATTATGCCGAATTGAGTCTCATAGCCAACCGTCTTTCCTCTCCATAGCTGGCTGTCGAGGCCCAAGCGATGCTTTATTTAAGTCGGCATAATCCCGCGTAAATTGATCCCAGTACCAACTCCTCATAACACGGCGAACCAGAGCCCAGTACCCACTTTTGTGGAAGCTTATAGAACTTCTTGAGAAGTCCTCCTCAAGAAACGAAATTCTGCAAGTTCTGCTCGGACGGGAGGGCCTTTGTGGTCTGTTTCGGTGTCGTCTCCCGTCGAAAGATCGCTGGCCACTGCAAAATCAGGGTAGGCACAACCCAAGCCAGAACGTTACAAATCCAGATCATGCTGGGGTTGGTGCCCGTATCCAACCGGCCAAGGACAGGGATTTCGTCGCGCGATTCGGGTGATCGATGGCTAGGTCGGAGATTATGCCGACTTAATCAAGCATCAGTGTGCGTGGAAAGACAGGAATGGAGGGGAAACGGTGTTGACGACATGGGGGGATTCGGCATAATCCGCGACGCGGCATTATATGCCTTGAACTAAACCGCTACGCAGTATGGGTAGTGCTACAGTCGTCTTGTCCTGACAGGTTGTCCTCGCCGCTGCTTCAGTTCCCTCTCCTTTGCGAAACCATGGCGTGGCTGTTTGCAGCCTATTCCATCTCGCAAAGGAGATTTCCATGACTTCTCTTCGGCAGCGCATGATCGAGGACCTGCAGGTCCGGAACCTTGCCGCGAACACCCAAGACTCTTACGTCCGGCAAGTCTCGCTCTTCGCCCGATACTTCAATCAGTCACCCGAACTGCTAGGACCGGAGCAGATCCGCGCCTTAGCTCTATTTGACGAACGAGAAGAAACTGGCAACCGGCTCCATCGTGATCGCCGTTTCCGACCTGCGCTTCCTCTATAACGTGACGCTCAAGAAAGGCTGGAGCTTCGAGGAAGTCATCCCCGCACCCAAGAAGCCCCAGAAGCTGCCTATCGTACTGAGCCCCGAGGAAGTTCTTGCGTTTCTGGACTGCGTCCGGAGCAGGAAACATCGTGCTATCTTGACCACCTGCTACGCCGCCGGCCTTCGTATCTCCGAGGCCATTGCGCTCACCCCTTCCGCGATCGACAGCAAGCGCATGGTCATCCGGGTCGAGCAGGGTAAAGGGAGAAAAGATCGCTTATGCGCCGCGGTCCAAAATGCGTAGTGATTGTTGGCAAATGCCAGAATCATGATTCGCCGCTCTTGAACCTTCTTGTGAAGACTGACCCACTCGGAAAGATCACCTTGGCGATCAACAATCACCTTGTCCCAAGTTGTCCTTTTTTCCTCGATCCCTTTCCGGTCCCCCAAACCACCGAACGTAAGTGAAGTTAGACGTTATTAGATCGAATTTGTCCTTCATCTCCCACGGCCGCGGCATCCAGCCTTGATCAATTAGCGTGAGAGCGACGCCGTGCTCTCGCAACACATCTCCACAGTGTCGAAGTGCTGCGCGTAGTAGCTGAGGTAGTCGGCGGGTCGCAAACCCCTCGGATAGAACGATCCCTGCCATCCAGTGGCCGTGAACGACGAGGTCCCGAGGAGAATCGGCGGATGGTTCACGGAAGAGAGTATAGCGCCCACCCTCGCCGGTTCGTCGTTTTGGATTGCTCAGAACTTGCCAGGTCATGCGAAGCCAGGATATTGCTCTGTTCATCGACCAATCGGAACCAGTCACGGTTGGAACGATTACTCATAACGAAGCGCGACTAGGGGATCGGTTCGCGCCGCGCGGCGGGCGGGCAGCAGACAGGCGGCTAGGCCGACGAGCAGGATAATAGAAATCACGGCAGCAAATGTCGATGGATCCGTGGTTGAAACACCGGAAATTTGGCTGGCGAGAAAGCGCACGAGTGCATAGCTCCCGAGAAGCCCGGTGAAAATGCCAGCCGCTACCAGACGGAGGCCGTTGAGAAGCACGAGCCGAAGAATGCTTCTCTGTTGTGCTCCCAGCGCCATGCGAATGCCAATTTCGTGGGTGCGCAGGGAGACGCTATAGGCCATCACGCTAGAAATGCCAATTATGACGAGCAGAAGACCAATGCTGGCGAAGGAGCCAAAGGTGACAACTTCAAATTGTGGTCCGCGGTAGAACTCTCGCAGCGAGCCTTCGAGTGTTCCTGATGCTGAGATTCCAACATTTGGATCAATCGCCCGCACTTCCTGGCCAACGGTTTTCAAAATCAGTGTTGGGTCAGAGGCTGTCCTTGCCATGAAAGTCCGCCAGCTATATCCCTGAACGCTATAGGGGATGAAGGCTTGGGGAAGGGCTTCCCAAGCGGGGTTGTCAAAGTTGCGAGTCTTGTAGTCCCGCACGACCCCAATGATTTCGAAATAAGTGTCGTGCGGCGCATCCAAAAAGGTCCGGTCGAGAACGTCCATCTTGATTCGTCGGCCGAGCGGGTTTTCGTTCGGAAAATACTGGCAAACAAAAGCCTGATTTACGACCATAACTTGGCGAGCAGCACTCACATCGTCTTCGGAGAACAATCCGCCGCGAATCAAAGGCCGGCCGAGCATTTGGAAATAACCTTCGCTAACCGACTCAAGTGTGGTCTGCCAACGTTCCGTGTGAGGCTTGCCGGGAATGATCGTGTCGCTCCATTCGTCTTGCAGCGGGGGTTCCTCAATCGATTCGGAAACGGAGATCACGCCGGGAAGAGCACGAAGCCGGTCGAGGATTTGCCGAGTGAGGGCATTTTTCTTTTGCCGAGTGACATCGACATCGGTGTTATATGCCTTGGGCAGAGAGAGACGAAAGTAGAGAACGTTTTGGGGATCGAAACCCAGGTCCACGCGTGTCAGCACAAGAAAGCTGCGCATCAAGAGGCCAGCGCCCATCAACAAGACGATAGAGAGAGCAACCTCGCCAATCACCAGAGAGGCCCGCAATTTGCCATGACGAAAAGTCGTTCCAACGCCTTTGCCGCTGCCCGTGAGCCGCGGCTGCAAGTTGCCGCGCATCGTGTGGAGAGCCGGGGCAAGACCGCACAGGATCGTCGTCAGAAGCGTTATGCCCAGTGCTAACAAAAGAACTGGCACACTCATGTGAATTAGGGTTTCGTCTGGGAGTGTTCCAGCAGGGATGAGCGCCACGACAATTTTCAAAGCAAAATACGCCAATGCACAGCCAGCGATTGAGGCAGCGGCAGCAAGCACAAAGCTCTCTGTAAACAATTGTTGGATAAGGCGAGCGCGGGAGGCACCCAGTGTGGAGCGCATGGCCATTTCTCTTTCGCGCGCGGTCGCACGTGCCAACAAGAGGTTCGCAACATTGGCACAGGCGATTAGTAGCAAAAGCAGGACAGCGGCGAGCAAGCCATATATTGTTTTCTTGAATCCCCCGATAAGACTGTCGAGTAGAGTTTGCGGCACAATCGCGAATTTTTCCGGGAGTGGAAATGGTCCGCCAGGATTGGCCTTCTGGTAGCGGTGCGCAATGGCATCAAGATCGGCTCCTGCGGCCTGCACGTTCACACCCGGCTTAAGGCGTCCCATAACTGAAGCGTCGCTCCGTCCGTCACTCATTGGCAGCCAGAAGTTGGCCCTAAACGCGTTGAACCGCGAAGGCATGATTCCGACCAGAGTTGTGGGCTTGCCGTTGAGAATGAAAATTTTGTTGAGAATGTTTGGATCGCCGCCGAATTCCGATTGCCAGACGTGGTAGTTCATCACGAACACTGGCGGAGCATCCAGGCGGCCATCATCAGGCGAGAGGGTGCGCCCGAGGAGCGGCGGAACGCCCAGGAAATCGAATGTGTTGGCCGTGACAGTCTCACCTCTCGGCCAGTAGCGGATGGATTTGCCGTTGTCGTACTGGAGGCGTATGCCGTTATAGGCGATGGTTTCCTCAAACACGTGGTTTTGTTCGCGAAAGGCACGGGTTTCGTCCGGCAAGAAAAAATCGCGCCCTTTCCATCCACCAACATTTGCGAGATTTTGGACTCGAAATACGACAGAACGCTCGAAATTCTTGTAGGGAAGCCCATCGATAACAACACCATAAATAACACTGAACATGACCGTCGTCGCGCCGATGCCCAGAGCCAGGGCGAAGATGGCGACTAGGGAGAAACGACGATTCTTGCGGAGGTTGCGCAGGGCGTAGAGGAAGTCGCGGGCAAGACCATCCACGTGGCTTTCCATAGGAGCAAACTCTACACCGAAGCGACTGTGAATTGTAGGGTCCCCACCTGTAATGAGAAGGGTAGCTAGTTTCCGTGGCGAAACGGCAATTGTTTTGCCTTTCAAGACAGAAACTAGCAGCTAAGCTAGTGCTGGAGGAAGATAGACACTGAGCCGTCGTTGAGATTGGCCGTGGCAAAGCCGAGCCGGCCGCTGCCGTTGAAGTCTGCGACCGTGTTGGAATACGGCCCTTTGCCGACGGCCACAGGTGAGCCGGCCAGTTGCGTGAACGTCCCCGCCGGGAAACCATCTTTCCCGGCGGCCAGGTTCTTGTAAGACCCGAGCTTAGCCCAGCATCATGTTGTTAGCTTTAGAACTCGTAGCGCAACGCGAACTGCATCACGCGCGGGTTGGTAAGCAACCCACCGTAGTTCCCGAACGAACCGGAAATATCCAGTTCCGGCGCGATGGACTGCGAATCAAATTTTGTGGCGTTGGTCACGTTAAAAACTTCCCATCGGAACTGCACACTATGGCCTTCCGACCATGGCATCTTCCACCGTTTGCTGAGTCCGAGATCTACTCCGAAGAAGCCATCTCCCCGGACTTGGTTACGGGCTCCAGCTTCGCCGGGGAACGGCGAACGGAACTGAGTGATAGCGCCGCTGGGCCCCGCCCCCTCCTGAAAGACGTTTACACTGCCGTCCGGCTGTTTGAACACACCTGTATGCACGCTGCCCGTCCGAATGGCTTGCCCGCCAAGCTGCCAGTTCGTTGGCCATTGGAAACCATTTGACACGTTGAACGGGAAGGCCGACGTCCAGCGGTAGAGACCCGAAAGCTGCCAGCCACCGATGATTGCGTCCAGTCCCCTACCGGAGTTTCTTCCCAGCAGCCTGCCTTTGCCGAAAGGAAGCTCAACAATCCAGTTGGCGTTGAACTGGTGTGTTGCGTCATAGTCAGACACTGCTCGGAGTTGCTTCGGCGACCATGAGTTGATGATCTGGCCTCCCAGCCCACCCCACGCTCCGATGCGTTCCGCGTCCGACGCTAGATCAATTGACTTCGAAAATGTGTAGTTGAAATCAAACTGAACGCCGTGTTCCATTCGATGCCGCAAGTTCACCTGCATAGCGTGATAGTTCCCGTTGGACGCTGAACGCCACGCGTACAGTGATGAGTACTGCGGGTTAAAGAAGGAGTTCGGGCCGTCCTTCGGGAAATACTGAGTTCCCGAAGCGCTTCGCATGCCGAGCAGATCCAGGACAAAAAGCGCGGTTGTCTCGTTTTGGTTGAATCCGCAGAAAAGGTCATAAGCGGCTACAACCGGATCGGAAGTAAAGTTCACAGCGTTGCCGGGAGTGCACCTGCGGATGCGGTACTGATCACCCGAAGCAAGCGGTTGAATCATGTCCTGCCAGTACTGAGCCACATTCGCCGGCACCATTGACGAGTTGAAGCTTAGTGTATCCAGTCCCGTTCGGTAGATCTTGGCCAGTTCGGTGGTTGCAGTGAAGTAGTCGATTTTGGAAGCGGGATCCACAAGGTCCGAAGGCATCGCCACGTCTTCCTGGATTAGCAGCCGGTGCGAGAGTCTCCCGACATAGGAAACCTCCATCGAAAAGCCTTTGCCCAAGTCACGGCCGATTGAGAAGTCAATCGCGTAGGAGTATGGCGTCTTAATGGTGTCGTCAAGACCCCAGGCGATCGCAAACCCGCCTGTGTCAAGGGTGCTTGGAAATGTTTGAGGGAACGTGCCTGGGGGTGCGGGAAGGAAGAGTTGATGCCCGTCGCAACCACTTGCTGCATCATTGATAGCATTTGTTGGAATTACATGTACATCCGTTAAACGTGGTGCGCACTCTAAGCTTTCGACGCCTGCTGGATTTGTTAACCCGGTAGATAGCCCAAACGAGCCGTTCTGGTCGAAGGTGTTCAGCAGTCCTGCTCCAATCCGGTCGTAGATCATGGAAAAGCCTCCCCGGATCGTCGTCTTGTCTCCTTCGCCAAAGAGCGACTTGAAGAGACCCGAATGCACCCGTGGCGAATACGCAATCGCGAGCCGCGGGCCGAAATTGTGATAATCCCAATCGTAGTAGCCCTTCTTGCCGCCATTTGCCGGACCAGCCAAGTCGAACTGGACAAGTTTATCCTGGTTCGCCGGGATACCCTGGGCCATGTTTCTCCCGCGCTGCAGGAGCCATTGGCCCAGGCTGAAATTCGGAGCGACCTGCAGACCCTTGGTTTCCCACGGCGGCGAGAACAGGGAATACCGAAGGCCATAGGTGAACGTGAGGTTCGGCTTGATCTTCCACGAATCCTGCACGTACATCTCGTAGCTGTCGGCTCCGAAGTGTCGTTGTACAGGCGCCCCCTGCGGGAGGACGCTACCGTCTTTTAAATAGTTGTAAGAGGCATCCACTTCCGTGACGATCCCCATCAAGGCGATGAGCGGGAAGTCATAGGAATTTCCGAAATCCGCGCTTACGTTACCGGGATCGAGGGCGGATCCCGTGCCTGCAATTGCTGCGTTATCCAGCCAGGATGCGTTCGTTACGCCATCGCTGAAAGATGTGGTCGTAAAGTTGCGTGGATTGCGGATAAAAGCCAGCCCTCCGCCAAACTGAAATGTGTGGTTACCTCTCACCCAGGACAGATCGTCCGAAAAGTTGTGCAACGGGCGTTGGAAGGAACGTGTGCGTGTAATGCGCTGGCTTAATCCCCGGAAGAAAATCCACTGTTCATTGGAGTCGCCAACATCGCCAATGCTTTCACGAGTGAAGCCCCAGCGGAAATTGTTGACCAAGCTAGGACGTAGAATCGCCGAGTATCCCAGCGCAAAACCCTTATTGAAGTTTATGATCGTGTGCTCCGGTGTTTTTCCAGGATAGGAAGGCACTCCCAGACTCGAAAAATTGGAGAGCGCACCCCGCCAAAAAATCGAGTGATTTCCGTTGGAAGTAAGTTTGTAATCAGCTCGCGCGATGTAATACCTGTAGTTCTTCTGGATCGGCCCCTTAAAACGGAAGCCGGAATAGTCGTAACCAAGCCCATCGCCCTGAGTGTTGTCATTTGGCAGCGGAAAACTATTGAAGTAGGCGATCATCGCCGGATTTGGCCCCTGATGGACGGGGTCCATGTTCGCTAGATCGGTGGGGGAAAGCCCGGCAGAACCTGCCGGAACGGTGTAGCTGGCGCCGCTTAGCCCTTGTACGCTGCCTCCCGGGCAAGCGCTGGAAGCGTCGCACGGATAGAGAATGACACCGTCACGCAAGGAGGCTGTTGGAACGATGCGTAGCGCGGCGTTTTCCTCGCGCTGGCGTGCCTCCTCATAATTCAGGAAGAAGAAAAACCGATTCTTCACGAACGGTCCACCCACCGAGCCACCGAAGATGTTACGAATCAGCTTGGGAGGTTTGTTCGGCTCGCCGCCCTGCAGCTGCGACTGCTTAATGAAATAATCGTTCGCGCTCGTATAAGTATTGCGATTGTATTCGTACGCTGAGCCATGAAACTGATTCGAACCGCTCTTGGTGACGAGCGATACCTGCCCGCCCGACGACGCCCCTTGATCGGCGTTGTAGTTCGTTGTCGTGACGCGAAATTCTTGTACCGAGTCCAGTGTGACTGGCAGCGCCGCAGTGAAGGCATAACCACCGGATGTATTCACGTCCACGCCATCCAACGTGATATTGCTCTGGTCGCTGCGTGCCCCGTTCACCGAGCCGCTGCGCGTGTCTACGTCAGTGTTGATATCGGCGCGATTGCCCGTATACACGACCCCGGCCTGCAATGATAGAAGGTCGGGAACGTTGCGCCCGTCCATCGGCAGCTCCTTCACCTGATGCTCGTTAAACGCGATACCAAGCGATGCGTCGGTTGTATTCAGGGTGACCGCCTGGGCAGAGACTTCCACGGTCTGATTAGTTGCACCGACCTCCAATGTGACATTAACCGTCGTTGGTGAATTGACGAGCAACTGAACATTCTTGTTTTCGAATTTGCGGAATCCCGTCATCTGCACAGTCAGTGTATAGCTGCCAGGAGGCAACGCTAGAAACTCGTATTCACCTGTGCTGCTCGTGCTCGTCTCTCGAGTTAGGGCCTGGCCGACATTGTTCAGGCTCACTTTGGCAGCGGCGATAACCGCCCCGGTCTTGTCTGTGACAACCCCCCGTATGGACGTTGTGCCAACCTGCGACCATGCAGGTGTAGTGGCTAGAAGGAGAGCAACCAAGAAAATAAGGAAATTGTGTTTCAGGGAGAACCGCTTCATGAACTGCTCCTTTCGCGCACCGTGACTGAAGATGCAGATAAAGAGCAGGCGGAAGGCGCCGGTAAGATACAAGTAAACTGAACCGGCCTACTGCCCGGAAAGCTAAACCGAGCATAACTGGAACTTCGGCAACCTTCGCCCGCCACCCGACTTTAGCAACCGTTGCCGTTGCTTTTAGGACAGATTGAGGCTTTCTGTCAAGGAAAGTTCTTCTAAATTTTGCAGTTCAGACATAAGAAGGGGCAAGAGCGAGCGGATGGGACTCGGCAGGCCGAGCGAGAGGTTTCATAAGGGCGGCGGACTATTAACCAGCCCCGCCCTCGTTGCCAAACCGGTTAGCGACACTTTCGTTGATGTACCTTACATTTATGTGGATCTTCATTGTCGAATTGGATTCGTGCAGCGATAGCGGCCGCGACACTTATTCTGCTAGGGATCATCCTACTAATTGCGACGCTGATCCACTTTGGAGTCGCAAGGTTCATTCAGCAACTGAGAGCATATCCTCAGGGATCACTCAAAACCGGCCAGTCAGGGTCACTTCAAAACCGGCCAAGGGTGAAGGCTCGGGACATTGACTCCGACGGGAGCCCTTATAGGCTCTCTCGGCATGAGCAATGCCTTGAGCGAAGAACAGAAACAACAAGGCATCGCACTGGGAAAGCTCGGATGGTCTTTACGAAAGATCGAGCGAGAAACCGGTGTACGGCGTGAAACCGCAGGCGCGTACCTAGTAGGGCGGTCGGGATTGCGGTACGGACCCGGGTGCCTGGCGCAGGCAGGCGCCGGCAAAACGGGCCAACGAAGTGACCCCCGACTTTGTAGGCCTTTTATCGCAACCGCCAAGCTCCCCCGCGGGCAGGGTCAGTGCCTGCGAACCCTACCGTGACCTCATCGAGGAGAAACTGAGCCGTGGACGGAATGCCAAGGCCGTCTGGCAGGATCTGGTCACCGATCATGGTTATCCGGGTAACTACCAGACCGTAAAGCGTTTCGTACGCAAGCTTCAGGGATCCAGGCTGCCCCAGGCGCTGGGATCATCCTCACCGCGCCAGGGGAAGAAGCCCAAGTCGCGCCCTCTGGTACGCGACCCGCAAACGGGCAAGTACCGGAGGACCAGGCTGTTCGTGCTGACCCTGGGGTACGGCCGCACATGCATCCGTTTGTTGACGTGGCGGTCCAGTGCCCGCATCTGGGCCGAACTCCATGAGAAAGCGTTTCGCGAACGTGCAGTGGGATGAGCTGCACGTGCGCATCCTGAAATAGTTGCTACATGTGCTTTGAGATCAATGTCTTCCGCAGTTGCCCAGTTCGCAGACAGAACCTCAGCTTGCTCCAGAACCGTTAAAGTCGCCTTCTCTTGCTTGTCGGGTGGGTAGCCGTACTTCCGCAGGATACGCTTTACGAGCACCCGCAAATGCGCTCGGATGTTTTCTCGAACTGTCCAATCGATCGTTGTGTTTTTCCGCACTGTTTCCACTAATTCTCGCGCAATGGTCCGAAGTGTTTCGTCGCCCAGCACTTTGACAGCGCTGTCGTTCACCTCCAGGGCGCCATAAAATGCTACTTCGTCATCGGTGAGATGTAGCTTTTCTCCGCGCTCAGCAGATTCGCGCATCTGTTTCGCTAGCCCGATAAGCTCCTCAATCACTTGAGCAGCTTCGATTGCCCGGCTTTGGTGCTTGCGAATGGTCTCCGCGAGCATTTCTGAAAAACGGCGAGACTGAACAACGTCGGCCTCACGCTCGTGGCTCCTGGCAATTCTGTACAGGACATGCGAATCCACGCGGGACGAGTTAAATCCCGCTATCGGTATCCTTGGGTATCCTGACGCTGAAAAATGCACCGAGATCGGAAAATGCGGTCGTTGCTGTAGAATCTTGCTTCCTTGATATTCGATCGGCGGAGGTAAGATTGCAGCAAAAAACAACGGCGTTTAGAACGTGAAACGCCTGCTACTTTGGTAGGAGCCAGACGCGGGCTGTTGCTCATTTCACTGCCGAGACCGGAAAGGTGTTGCTCCTCTGACCACCGTCCTAATCGTGTTCTAGTGAGTTCGCTCTAAGGTCGCTAATGCTCATCTCAAAATCCAAATTCGTTGCCGGAGTGCAATGTCTCAAGCGCCTGTACTTAATCGTGCATGAGCCCGAACTGGCGGCGCGGCCAGACGAGTCGGGACAGGCAATCATTGACCAAGGGCAGGAGGTCGGCCTGCTGGCGCAGCAGATGTTTCCATGCCGCGTAGCCGTCGAATCCAGAGACCGGGAACAGGCAATCCGTGCAACTCGGGAATTGATCGAGAACCCCGAAATCCCGGCGATATTTGAGGGTTGTGCCGCCAAAACGTCGTACACCTGCAGAATGAATGACTTGGCGAAAAGCTGGATTCGGATTTTTCCGCTAAAATTCTTGCCACGATCGTGTCGCTCCGACATTTCCTCGGCTGGTTGGTCAGCGCTTTCCATTCCCGGGAGGACCTCGTCCTCGAGAACCTCGCTCTCCGTCGGCAATTGCTGGCTCTGCACGCACAACAACCTCGCCGTCGATTGACTGCCCCGCACAAACTGTTCTGGGTTGCGTTGAGAACGTTCTGGTCCGGGTGGACCAAGCCTCTCATCTTGGTCACTCCTAGAACCGTCGTGAACTGGCATCGCGCGGGGTTTCGTTTGTATTGGACGTGGGTCTCCAGAGTCAGCCAGGTAGGAGGACGGAAGCGTGTCAGCAAAGAGGTTCGCGCCTTGATCTTTCGTATGGTTGCCGAGAATCCGACCTGGGGAGCGCCGCAGGAGTAGGACGTGTTGTATGAAACTTCGCCGTGGTTCTGCGCGTATGTGAGCAGAATGCTGCGCATTTGTGCACTCACGTGGAGTGCCAACCGGAATTGAGTATTCCTATTCTCGGTTCTCAACTGTTTGCTCCTCGATGCAGGAACACTCTTTCATTTCGATGGTGTTTCCAATTCCCTGCAGACTTTAGTGAAAACGGCCTCGTCCATTTTCTCGTACCACCCCGTTTCCTTGAGCCGCATAAATAGGTCTTTCACGCTGCTGGACAATGAAGTTCTTCCTGAATGAGGTTACCCGCAGTCAGAATCTGGTCAATCATCTCCTTTGAGGTAAACAGAAATTAATCTTGTTTTAAGTCTGAGTCGTGATGAATCCACTATGCTCTCTTGGGTTGTCCTCTTGCGGAGCCTGTGTCGTCCAGGAGCTCTCTCTCTTTTGCAATGATTGGGAGAGCGGAATCTTGGCCCACGCAGGATTCTTAGATAAAGCTTGCTGCCCGTGGCAGGAAATGACCGTCTGGGCACAGCCTGCGGCGAGGTAGTCCATCGCAGGGACCAGGCAGGATGAATCAAGCCATCGCTGGCAAAATCAGATTGACATGAGAAGCATTTCATCTAGGGAGAGCAAATGAAGAAACGGTATTTAGTCCTAGTCGCGATCCTCGGGGTATTCGTGGAGCAAGCGCAATGCCAAGTTACTGCGCCTATCAAGCTGCTCCAGACTTACGAGCTGCCGGCAGAAGTGAAAGGGAACTTCGACCATTTCGGAATTGACCTCAAAGGCGGGCGCCTATTTGCTACTCCGGAGGGCTACCACGCTGTTGTTGTCTTTGATCTTAATACCGGCACTCTGCTCCATAAGATAGGCGGAATCGGCAAACCGCACGCGGTGCTCTATCGCGAAGATCTGAACCGCATTTACGTAACGGATGGGGATGCGGGCGACTTGAAGATCTTCGACGGCACAACGTACAAGCTTGTATCGAGCGTGAAACTCTTAGAGGATGCCGATTCCATTGGCTACGATCCGGCAACAAAGTTTCTGTACATTGACAATGGCGGTGGTGACGTTCATCAAACATACTCTATGCTAAGCGTCGTGGATACGACTGGAGGAAAGAAACTGGCCGACCTCAAGATTGACGGGGAAACTCTGGAAGCCATGACTCTGGAGAAATCAACCTCAAGAATGTATGTAAATAACAGAGCCAGGAACCAGGTGTCCGTCGTGGATCGGGAGAAACGGGAACTCGTAGCAAGCTGGCCTGTGACACTCTGCAAGAACAACGTCGCCATGGCCCTCGACGAAGCAAGCGATCGCTTGTTCGTTGCCTGCCGCACCTCGCAGATTTCGGTACTGGACACTCTAACGGGCAAGGAAGTTACGTCTTTCCCGATCACTAAAGGGGTCGACGATATCACCTACGATGCCGCCACTAAGCGCGTCTATGCCGCTTGCGACGGCGCGGTCGATATTTATGAGCAGTCCGGCCCTGATAGTTACAAGCTGCTCGCGAACGTCCCCACAGGCCCTATGGGAAGGACAGCGCGGCTAGTGCCGGAACTGAAGCGTTATTTTGTGGCCGTGCCGCAGCACGGCGCCGAAAATGCTAAGGTACTCGTATTCGAAGTCCTGTGAAGAGGCACGGATTCGGAATCGACGAAGTTCAATTCCGACATGACTCGAATCGGCCCCGTGCCATCGTTGTGAGAGAATATAGGGCGGGCTATGCGAATCCTCCTAGTTGAAGATGAACGGAAGGTAGCCAGCTTCATCGCCCGCGCCTTGAGAGAAAACACTTACGCTGTGGATGTAGCGGAATCCGGTCAGAAGGCCCTCGAACTAGGGGCGGACGTTCCCTACGACGCGATTCTTCTCGATGTGCGTTTGCCCGACCTCAGCGGAATCGAAGTGTGCCGCGAGTTGCGTCAACGAGGGATAGAGGCTCCCGTGATGATGCTTACAGCGCGCGGTTTGGTCGAGCAGCGCGTCGAAGGCCTTGATGCAGGCGCTGATGACTATCTCACCAAGCCATTTGTTTTGGCGGAGCTCCTGGCTCGAGTCCGGGCACTGATTCGTCGGGGGTTTCATAGCAGCAACGCAAAGCTTCGCTACGCAGACCTCACACTCGACCGCCACCGCCGGCGCGCCACGCGCGACAAGGAGACCATCCCGCTGACTTCCAGGGAATTCGCTCTGCTTGAATTGCTTCTCCTTCGGGCGCCTGAACTTATTACCCGAAGTGAAATCGTGGAGCATGTCTGGGACTGCCACTTCGACAGCGAAACCAACCTGGTCGAGGTTTATATCAACCGTCTTCGCCAGAAAATTGATCAAGACCGCCCGGTCAAACTCATCCATACGATCCGCGGCGTGGGCTACCGCCTGGGGACACCGGGGTCATGAAAATTAGAACGCTCCGTCTCCGGATGATGTTGCTTTTCTGCACCGTCGTTGGTGTAATTCTAGCGGCGTCCTACCTGGCGTTTTGGGGCTTGTTGGCCCACGCGGTCCATACGCAGCTCAATCGTCAACTCCTTGAGACGGCGCGCCCCATCATTTCGGATCTGGTCTCCGAACCCAATGCGAAAAACATAAGCCGTCTGGACCTCCCGGGTGAGTTCTTTGAGCTTCTGGATCAAGAGAGGCGCGTCCTCCAGCGGTCCAAGAATCTCGCGGCGCCGATGAAACTAGATGGGACGAACCGTGGCGATTCTAGCCCTGCTTTCGGAAGGGCGGCTCTGGATAGTGGTGAAACGGTGCGCGTGGCCCTCATCCCTTTTCAGCAGGCAGGCCAGAATCGGGTCTTTGCGGTAGCGATCCCCACCTTTGGCACCAACCGCGTGCTCGACAAATTTGGAGGAGTTGCATTGCTGCTTTTTCCGCTCAGTCTCCTGGTAACCGCGGGAATCTCCGCATTGTATGTTGGGAAAAGCCTCGGGCCCATCAAAGAGCTAACCAGGCATGCGGCGGTGATGGCCAAACGCGTGACGAACCGTCAAGGATTTTGGAAGCCCTTGCCGGTGTCTTCTCCTCACGATGAGCTTGGGCGATTGGCGGAGACGATTAATCATCTACTGAAGAGCGTTGATGCAGCAGTGGTTCAGTTACGTCAGTTTGTGACGGATGCTTCGCACGAGCTGCGCACTCCGCTCGCCGTTCTTCATGGCGAGACAGAGCTGCTGCTCTCCAAACCGCGAAGCGCGGAGGAATATCGCCAGACGCTCTGTGTATTCGACGATGAGTTCAAGAAACTGACTCGCATCGTGGAGGGTTTGTTCACCCTCTCGATGGCTGACGCCGGGCAACTGCATTTGGCTCGAGAGCCCCTTTATATAAACGAGGTTCTTGAAGAAGCGTGCGCCCTAGCCTCGTCTCGCGCACGCGCGAAGAATATCTCCATCATGCGCGATTTGAATCAGGAACTTGCTTGTACTGGAGATGAAGCTTTCCTGCACGAACTGTTTCTAATTTTTCTCGACAATGCGATCAAGTATTCTCCCAGTGCTACTTGTATCCACGTCACGCTGGAGACTCAAGATGGGTCGATTCAAGTGCGCTTCCAAGATCAAGGCATCGGCATCCCACCCGAGCATATGCCATTCATATTTAATCGGTTCTACCGGGCTGCACCGTTGAATAGCGGCGAGGCCCAGAGCGGAGGGCTTGGTCTGGCCATTGCCGAGGCCATCGCCACTGCCCAGGGCGGCACCATCGAGTGTGAGAGCACGGTAGGGGTTGGTTCAACCTTCACGGCAAAATTACCCATTGCCCCGCCCCAGAAAGCGGTCCTCGAAGCCGTACCTAAACAGAAATTAATCCTCCGTTAAGGCATCCGCTTCCCTTCTGCACTAGGCTCAACCGCAACTTGGAGGTGATTTAGTGTCCTCTCGAAAGTTCTCTACACTGCACTTGTATCTTTCCGCGGCAGCGATTGTATTGATGCTTGCGATTTGTTTTTCAGCGCCAGCCAGGGCGCAGGTGGCGGGCGGAACTCTCTCCGGCACGATCTCCGATCCCTCGGGTCGATTGGTCCCGCAGGCATTGATTTCGATCCAGAATATCGCGACCGGGATCACCACAACAGTCACAACGAACTCGGACGGCTATTATACGGCCGCAAACTTGCTCCCTGGAGAGTATCAAGTCACTGTTTCTGCAAAGGGATTCGCGACTGAGGTAAGAAAAGGCATCTCCCTTACCGTTGGAGCCCAGCAGGTCATTGCTCTGACACTACAAGTAGGGTCGGCGGCGAAAACGGTCGTAGAGGTGACCGCGGAAGCTCCTGCGGTGCAACTCGCGAGTTCGGACATCAGTGCGGTCGTGACCGCCAACACGGTCCGTGAGTTGCCGCTCAACGGTCGGAGTTGGACGGACCTGGCAGCCTTGCAGCCGGGAGTCAATACAATCCAAACACAACCGACGTTCGCAGTAGGTGCGGACCGCGGCAACCGCGGATTCGGGCAGCAGTTGACCATCTCGGGGGCGCGGCCACAACAGAACAACTACCGCCTAGACGGCGTCAGCCTAAACGACTACGCGAATGGCGCGCCAGGTAGCGTGCTAGGTGGAAATCTGGGTGTGGACGCCATTCAGGAATTCTCGGTTCTGACCAGCAACTACTCGGCGGAGTATGGCAAGACCTCTGGCGGCGTAGTCAACGCCGTCACGCGTTCAGGAACGAATAGGTTCCACGGGAGCGCCTACGAGTTCCTGCGCAACAGCGCACTGGACGCGCGGAATTTCTTCGAGGATCCCACCGCTCCCAAGGCGCCATTCAAACGGAATCAGTTTGGCGGCGCCGTTGGCGGACCGATCATCCAGAACCGCACGTTCTTCTTCGCTGACTTCGAAGCTATTCGCCAGTCTAAGGGCATTGCCGTGGTTGACACTGTGCCTTCCAATGCTGCAAGGGCAGGCCTGCTTTGCTCGAATCCCGCAGGGGCGGACCCTTCGAACCCGTGTACTACAAATCAGCTCCCGGCGGGCGCGAATACTGATGCGAACGGCGTGGACCTAAAGGCAAAGGCGTATCTCCCCCTCTATCCTGTCCCCAACGGAGCCATCCTAGGGAACGGCGATACCGCTCTATTCACATTCTCTGGTCAGCAGGTTGTGAACGAAAACTTTGTTACCACTCGGCTCGATCATAAGTTCTCGCAAAAAGACAGCCTGTACGGAACTTACATGTTTGATAGAACTCCTTATTCGGCCCCTGACGGCATGAATAACGTCAAACTTGGCAGCCTCAGCTCCCGGCAGCTCCTGGCGGCCGAAGAAACCCACAGCTTTTCCCCTACCCTTGTCAATGCCGTCCGATTCGGGTTCAACCACGAAGCCGTGAATAACAACCAGAGCATAGCAGCAATTAACCCGGTGGCGGCGGATAGTAGTCTGGGTTCCTTCGCAGGTCGAAATGCCGCCCAGGTCCAGATTGCCGGCAACTCTCTTATGCCTGGCGGTGTCGGGGGACTGCCAACTTACTTGTACCGCTGGAATTCTTTCCAGGTGTATGACGATGCTTTCCTCAACCGAGGCAGGCACGCCATCAAGTTTGGGATGGCAGTCGAGCGTATGCTCATGCAAGCCACGGCGCTTACCGATCCGAGCGGCATTTGGCAATTCGCTGATGTAGGCAGCTTTCTGACGAATAACCCATCCAGATTCCAGGGAGGAATTGTCAGCACGCTCTCACCCCGTAATGTTCGACAGACCATCTTTGGCGGGTATCTGCAGGACGACTGGCGCTGGCTCCCGAATCTCACATTGAATCTGGGGCTGCGCTACGAGATGGCCACCATACCGACGGAAATTGATGGCAAGCTCGCCAACTTGAGAAACCTCACTGACGCCAACCCTCATCTCGGCGACCCGTTTTTCGTCAGCAACCCTACAAGGAAAAACTTCGAGCCACGCATAGGTTTTGCCTGGGATCCGCTCCGCAATGGAAAGATGGCCGTCCGGGGCGGCGCTGGCCTGTTTGATGTTCTTCCGCTGCCGTATCAATTCATTCTTCTCGTGACCCAGGCAGCTCCCTTTTTTGAATATACCTCGATCAAGAATCCAGGACCTGCGACATGCAACTGCGTAACAACACATGCGTTTTTTGACGGCGTTTTGCCTCCTTTCCCGGCCAACAAATTGCGTCAGACCTACACGGACCCCAGCCCCAAGCGCAACTATGTGACGCAGTGGAACCTGAACGTCCAATACCAGCTCACCCCGAGCTTGGCTGCCATGGTTGCTTACGTTGGGTCGCGTGGCGTCCATCAGCCCTTCCGCGTGGACGATGCCGATATGGCTCTTCCAACCATTACTTCAGCAGGCTATTTGTGGGATCCCAACGCGAGCCGGCTCAACGACAACTACGGCTCTATTCGAGGAATGTTCTACCAGGGACGGTCTTACTTCAACGCGCTCGAGCTACAGTTGGCGAAGCGAATGAGCCACGGCTTTCAGCTGCAGGGGACTTTCACTTGGGGCAAGAGCATGGATACTAGTTCCGCCACGGTGGCAGGCGACGCATTTGGTAACTCCATTTCGAGCCTCAATTGGTTCGATATGAGATTGGATCGTGGGCTCTCCGATTTCAATGTTGGACGCACTCTCGTTGTGAACGGCACATGGGATATTCCCACAGCCAAGTCATTCTCCGGACCGGAGAAGTGGATCGCTGATGGTTGGGAGCTCGGTCTGATCCTCACAGTTAGTGACGGAGTGCCTTTTACTCCCACATGGGGTACCGGCGACGACCCGGCTCTTACGCAGAACAATGATGATTGGGCGTTCCCGAACAGACTTGGTGGCCCCGGGTGCAAAACCCTTACGAATCCTGGAAACCCGAACAACTATATCAAGACTCAGTGCTTCGCCATCCCCACCGCACCCGACGCTGCATTTTTTACAGCAAATAATTGTCAAGGCGGCGACCTGACCAACCTGCAGTGCTTCAACCTCCGAGGCAATGCCGGCCGGAACATCCTAAGCGGTCCGGGCATCACGAATTTGGACTTCTCCGTCTTCAAGAACAATCGCATCAAGCGTATCTCGGAAAATTTTAACGTGCAATTTCGTGCCGAGATCTTCAACATCTTGAATCATCCCAACTTCGCGCCTCCCACGGTCCCCGACAGCAGTGACATCTTTTTGTCCGATGGGACGCTGAGTGGGGGGGCAGGTTTGCTGACCAGGACGACGATCCCGGAGCGGCAGATCCAGTTCGCCATCAAGTTTATTTTCTGATCGTCGAGGAGGCAGCAAAGGGGCGCGTTCCAGAGCAGTTTGGCTGTGAACGCGCCGGGCTGACTGCCCGGCAGCCCAGGCTGCCAGCGAACGAACTCAGGGACTTTCATTTCAAGGAGGAGAGGACGTGAAAAAGGTGCTCAGAGAGATCTTGTGGCTGATGCCTGCGATTGGTCTTATTGGACTGTCAACGAGCGCACAAGTGAAGCAGCCGCTACAGTTGGTGGCAACGACCCCGTTGCCTGGGTTCTCGGGCGATTTCGACCATTTCGGGTTGGATCTCAAGGGCAAGCGTCTGTTTCTTACGGCTGAGGACCACAAGTCCGTTGAAGTTTTCGATCTCGATGGCAAACACCTTCATAGCATCACCGGATTCGGTCAGCCACACGCCCTGGTTTTCCTTCCCGACCAGAACAAAATGATCGTTACCGACGGGGATGACTTCGGGATGGTTGAGCTTGTGAGTGGAGAGAATTATAAGATTCTCGACACCATTAAGCTTCCCCCAGGCGTTGACGGTGCCGTCTTCAACCCGGTAAACCAGTATTACTATGTGGAAAGCGGCGGTGACGAGCCCGGAGCGAAGACCCACGACCTCAGTATTATCGACACCAGGACCTTCAAACACATCGGAGACATTACCCTTCCCGGCAATCAGTCCGAAGCTATGGCCATCGATAGAGCCGGCAAAGTGATGTACGTCAATCTAAAAGGCACGAATGAGGTGGGTGTCGTTGACCTCGAGGCGCGCAAGGTTATCGCGAGATGGCCGATACCCGACGCCGGAACCGCGAACGCGCTGGCTCTCGATGAGCCGAATCATCGAGTGTTTATCGCCACGCGAAAGCCGCCGACATTCTTTGTGTTTGACACCGATACGGGCAAGGTCGTCACGAAGCTCCCTTGCACGGCGCAGAACGACGACATGTGGCGCGATCTTCAGCGCAAGCGTATCTACGTAACGGGAACAGAAACAACAACCGTTTTTGAGCAGAAGGACGCTGATCATTACACCCATATTGGGGATGTGCCAACCGGATTTCGCGCCAGGACCTCTATTCTGGTCCCCGAGTTGAACCGCCTTTACATCGCCGTCTCCGGCAAGGGCAAGCCAGATGCAAGACTTTCGCTGCAGGTTTACGAAATACAGCCCTGATTCAGCCCAACAATCGAAACCAGAAATTCCTGCGTGTGCTCGTTCATCCGCTGGGGGGTGCACCGACTGGCTCCGTTCCCGAGTGGGTCACTTTCACTCCGGACGGCAAGCATGTCTATATCTCTAACTCCGGCGGTCGCTCGGTGTCCGCCATTGACACAAAAACTTTGAAGCTTGTGGGTGTCATACCGATGGGAGAAGTGCGCAAGCGGATCAATACCTTGGTCGTTCGCTAAATTCAGCAGTCGCCAGATTCTTCTCAACTCCGCCGGACTTCACCAAATGACTTTCAGCGCCAGCTGAATCTGCCTCGACGGCGTCTGCGTGGACGTAATCAGCCCGGCGTTGGCGATCGCGACCCCCGCCGCGTCGAAGATGTTTCTGTTGTCCAGGGGCGGGGCAAAATTCGCCCGGTTAAATACGTTGAAAAACTCTGTCCGGAACTGCACATTAAAGGCGTCCGAGACTTTCTTGATGTAATTGTTCTTGACCACGGAAAAATCAAAGTTCAACAGTCCTGGGCCAGTCAGTGTGTTGCGGCCCAGATTGCCGCGAAGCGTAATCGGATTAGGCACCTCGAAACACTGCGTCCTAATGTAGTGGTTGGGATTGCCCGCGTTGACGTAGGAACCGCAGCCGGGACCTCTCTTCACATTTGGTATGTCGACGTTGGGGTCCGTACTTCCCACGCCGAGAGAATCTCCCGCAAACCCTGGAGTAAAGGGAACGCCCGTAGTCGCCTCGAACACTCCGCCCAGTTGCCAGCCTCTCAGTGCCCACACGCCGAACCCCATTTTCCACTTGGGGGCCCCGAGCACCCAGGTGTAATTCACATTCAAGTTGTGGCTTACATTGAAATCCGCAAGACCCCGATTCAATTTAAGATCAAAGAACAGCGGACTGGAGATGGAATTCGTGTACTCATCGCCCACCATGCTTCCTGAGCCTGTGTCGATGGTCTTGCCCCAGGTGTAGGAACCGGCGAACTGAGAAGAGTTACCGATCTTCTTTTTGATCTGCACTTGAAGCGCGTCGTAGTACGAGCGGCCGTCCCAAAACCCCGCCGTGATCCGGCCTGCATCTGGATTCAGGCGCGTTCCGCTGCCCACCGGGGAAGGCCACAGATAACCCTGTGGAGTCAAAGTTGGAAGAACGATGTCGGCATCTTCCGTGCGGAAAGGCTGATGCACAGCACGGGAGCCTACATAGCCAACCCGCAGGCTTAGACCTTCGAGAAGCTCATGTTGCATCGTGAGATTCCACTGCATCACGTAATTCCGGCCAGGTTTCGGCGCGAAGTACGCTTGCCGAAGCGTGTTAGTTGAGGCGGTCAGCGCCGCGTATGCCGCCACCGGGTAAGTTCCTGCAGCCAAGTTTCTTGCGCTCGCGGACTCAAAGAATGGCGCCGAAAACAGCTCGTTCATTTGAAACAAATAGGGTAGTGGCAAAACGTCGAAAATCCCGAAGCCTCCACTCACCGCCGTCTTGCCATCGCCCATCGGGTCCCAGGAGAAGCCCACGCGCGGCTCAAAGTTCCCCAGGGTGGGATTCGAAATCAGCGGATCACTAAGGTGTGGTAGGGAGTCGGTGATCTGGCGGAGAACCGTCAGCTTTCCGTGCGCCTCTGTCATTACCGTGCTCATTTCATAGCGCAATCCCAGGTTCATTGTCAGGTTCGGTAGCCAACGCCAATCGTCTTGAAGGTAAGCCCCTGCGATGGTTTGCCGGAATGCCCTCGGGCTGACAGCACTCGGGATCGCCGCCGCAAGCGAGAATGGTTTGTTGGTGAGAAAATCAGAAATGGAATTGAAAAGAAACTCGCCCCCGGGCGTGGAAACGCCCAGGATATTGTCCCGAATTCGTTCGATCCCAAGGCCGAGTCTGAGCGAATGCTTCCCTTTCACTAGGGAAACATCGTCATACGCCTGAATCGAGGTCCAATGAAAATGATAATTCGTTGTGCTGCCCAGGCCGCCCGTGAACGCCGTGATCCCCGGCACGGTCACCTCTGCGGCATTGTGTCCGGGCACAGTTCCGAAGGTTGGATCGCCGGCAGACTGATTGCCACTTGCGAAGGTCAGTCCGGTGGTCGCCACCACGCGGTATATCCCGAACCGGAAAGAATTGAGAATCCGCGAACCAAACGTATGCGCTTGGCGCAGCGTGAAGAATTGCCTTCGCGAATCGTATCCCGTCAGTTTGTTGTTCAGCTCATCGGGCTGTCGCACGGTTCCGCTGTCAAACATATAGGTTCCCGAGACTTCGTCTCTTGTCGAGAATTTATGATCCATCCTCGTCGTGAAGTAATTCTCCGGTGTCACCTGCTGGCCGGAGAAGGTATAGATCCCGGTGTCGCCCGAACCTAGAAGACTCCCATTGGGCAGTGGGAAGAATGCATTCACAAAACGCAGCACGCTTGGATCAACTGCAACCGGTCCAGTGGATAGGTTCCCGGCCCTCGCTGCTGCCGATGGCACAGTGTCAACCTGCGTGATGCCGGTGCTCGCTCGCAGGCCTTCATAATCCCCGAAAAAAAAAGTGTGGTCCTTCCAAAGGGGCCCGCCCGCCGACGCTCCAAATTGATTACGCCGGAAAGGCGGCTTTGCGGAATCGAAGAAATTCCGCGCATCCAGCGCACTGTTTCGCAGGAACTCAAATACATCCCCATGGAAACTGTTCGTTCCCGACCGCGTGGAAGCGCCGACCACTCCGCCAGAAGACCGGCCTACTTGTGCCGGATAGTTGCTCGTCAAGACCGTGAACTGCTCAACCGCGTCGACTCCAAGGTTTACTCCCAGCGCGCTTCCGGGCGAGCCGTTCGCATAGTCGTTTACGCTGATGCCGTCGAGCCGCGCGTCATTTTGCCGTGGCCTTCCACCAGAGATCGTCATTTGCGTTCCGAAGCCATATCTTCCCTGCCCTGAAGATTGCGTGCGCGCCGTCGCGACGCCGGGCTCGAGGGCCGCCAAATCGGAGGCCGAGCGTCCGTTCAACGGCAACTCCGTCACATTTTGTGTATTGACCACCCCGCTTACGGTTGACGAGCCCGCTTGCCCTTTTCCCGCGTGCAACACGAAGTTCGCCACGGCATCAGCATCAGCTCGAATCATTACCCGCACCCTGGCTGAATCGAAACCCGGAGCACTGGCCGTGAGCTCGTAACTTCCTGGCGCGAGGTTGGATATCTTGTAGGAGCCGTCTTCTCTTCCTATCGCTGAAAGGCTACTGCCATTGTCTGTATTGAGTACGGAAAGATGCGTGTTCGGAATTCCCGACCCTGATTCGCTTGTTACTTTCCCGGAGAGCGTTCTCGCGGCCACCTGTGAGAAAACCAGAGACGGTGCCACAAAAATCAGCAAGAAGGCGATGGGCGCTAGAGCATGAACTAGTTTTGGTTTAGACAATTCAAGATGGTACAGCCGTGCCCTGCGGATGTATTCTTCCTTCCAGATTTTCCCGGCGCCCCAGCCACGCTGACCCTCAACCGATTTTGGCGTTATACCGGACATGACAATTTCAGTAAGCTCTAAGAGTCGCCCTACCCTGCGTTCCAGCCGTCGGCAGGCGACTCCGTTCCAAGTTCCCGGTCAACGGCTCTATGGAATTACATCGTAGACCAAAATTTTGGCCTCTTCGATGGTTGCTTCCTTTGATTGGGGGATGGGGGGCACCAAGATAACCAGCTTCGGGACCGCCGCGTAAAACCGCTTGAGTTCCGGCACCAGCAGCGTGGTCTTCGCAATCGGCCCGGTCGCCACTCTTCCCAGGCGATCGTAATGGTCGGCGTCAATTTGTTTGAAAACTTCCACAAAACCGGTTGTTCCCGTGTAGTAGATGCGTTTGCTTGGCGCGTCAAACACGAGCTCGTCCACACCGCCTTCTGTGTCTATCGCATCGATCACTTTCCCGCTGTCCGAGTCCATCACCACCAATTTACCGGGCTTATAAATATGTGACCGTTTCACGCGGCTGCCGATAAACAGCCGGTGATGGGCTGCATCCATGTCCACGGCATGGGGCTCCGGCCCTCTCGTGATGGGCCACATGGCGATCACCTTGTGCTTTTCGCGATCAATAACCACCATCTGGCTTGTGTCGCCCATCACTACAAACATTCTTGGTGATTCTGGATCGAGCACCATCCCCGCGGGATTCAGCCCCTCGACCTCAATGCTTCCCGCCAGTTTGCCTTTCTTGACGTCGACGATTTCGATCGAACCTTTCACACCCTCCTTTTTGAGACCATCGGCTCTATCCCCCAGATAAAATAGGTGGGTCGCCGGATCGTAAACCCCGTTGTCTGGCACCCTTCTTGAATCCTTATCCAGTTCATGTCCCGTCAACGGGATATTCTTGATGAGCTCGTAAGTGTCTCCGCTGAATGCTTTGCACGTTGCATCTCCATCGTCCACCCAGATTTCATTGGTCTCAGGGAGATAGATGGTCTTGCGCGGATCTCCTCCGAAACCCGTGATCGTGTGGATCACCTTGCCCACGCGCAGGTCTACGACTTCAATCGTCCTCTGGTGCTCGCCGGGCACGAACAGGCGCTGGCCTCTTACGTCCACTGCCATGTGGTCGAAGTAGCCCTCAACATTCGGCAACGAGATACTCTCGATCAGTTTCATCGGTGGGCTGCTCTGGCTCTGCGCCCCCGGAACTAGAGCCACGCACAAGGCGAACAGAACCGCCAGATACGTTTTCATTTTTTCGTTCTTCAGCTTATATTTCTCGAACATCATTCTCTCTCCTTGTGAAGACCCAAGCCCGCTCTCCGGTGAAGATACGCCCTTCAAATCCGTTGCAGCGCCGGCCGGAGTTCGCGGATATCCTTCACGTCTTCGAGAGCCAACACTTTGTTGATCAGGGTCGCGCAACTTGCCGCTCCCAGGATCGGCGCGATGAGGTCGTGCGCTTTCGCAACAACCTCCTCGCGCGGCAGGGGATTCTCCGCCGTGCCCCGCACGTCTCGGACCCACTCGCTCAGTTGTGTGCCGTCGCCGAGCGTCACCTCGACGATGGCCTCGCGCCTGGGGCGGCGAGCATCGATCCGCGGGTCGGCGACAACCTCTACCTTGGCCCGTTGCTTCAGCACGGCTGGATCTTTCATCCGCGCCTTGTCATGCGCGGATCGGAACGTGACCGTCTTATCCAGCAACATCACCGCGACCATGTGCTGCACGCAGATGTCCGGCATGTCGCGATTGCTTACCGTGTTGGCTTCGTCACTCGCGATCCGCACCACCACTTTCTTCGCGTCGTCAGCTGTGAATGAGCGCTTTTGAAAAAAACCGGCTAGCGCATCCAGCGGAGCCTGGATGGGCGAGCCCACCGTCCACTTCTTGATGTTCGTCCGGGTTATCTCGTAGCGTTCTCCGAGCTTTTCGACGAGTTGCGTGGGATTGGCCTTGACAACGCCATTTTCCCTCGGCGCCAGAGCATCGAAAAAATTGTCGGGGCCCGAAAAAATATCGTCAACACCTGTCCAACCCGCGCGGATCAGCATTCCGGCAATGACGCCGCCCGCTGCAGGCCTCCCCCCAAAGAGGAAAGCCTTCTCCATATGCTCCGCATCGCGGCTCCACGCTCCAATTCCCGATGTTTGTTGAGCACTGTAATCCAGCAGCAGACGCATTTGCTGGGCCTCAAGGCCCGCAGCGCACCCGGCCGCCGCACCCGCAGCGAAGGCCGCAACAGTGCCGTGGGTGCTCCTGTGTGTCGCCACCTGATAACCGGGCCCACCCATGCTCATCGTCACCCGCGTCCCGATGTCATAGCCAAGCGTGACCGCGCGCAAGAAGTGTTTCCCGGAAATTCCAAACTGCTCGCCAGCAGCCAGCGCCGCCGGAACCGCGGAGACACCGGGATGCGATCGGGACGGGCCGTGCGAATCGTCAGTCTCGTCAGCGTGAGCCAGGACTCCGTTGGCCAGCGCTGCTTCGATGGGGCCGCACACGATGTTCGAAGCGACCACCGTCGCAACCTCTTTACCCCCATAGGCGCGCACAAATTCTATCGCCGCCCGGCCAGGACGTATTTCAGAACCGGAAATCATCGCGGCCAGCGTATCCAGAACGTGATGTTTCGCTTTCTCCGCTACGTCCTCCGGCAGTACCCGCTCTCGCGCCTCACTCATATACCTGCTGAGCTTGTCCATAACCGGACTCACGGCTTGCGCCGACTCATCCTGATTGTGGACTGTCTCAGCGAACGCTGTCACAGGCGGGATGGCCCTCGTTGCAAACGCCAAACCCGCGAGTTCAAGCAGGCTTCGCCGCGTCAAAATCGCCGCGCCACTTCCTGTGCGCTCATCTTGGCGTCCGTCATGCCCCATTCGTCTTCTTTTCCCCCGGCACCTTGCGCTAAAGTGAATTTGCTAAGGAATGCGGGAGCACCACAGATCCGACCCGCAATTGAAGGTATGTCATCAACCGAAGCAAATACCTGAAAACAGTATTAATTCTTTGTTAGCTCAGAGGGACATTCTGTTCTACGGCTGACCACTTGGTTTTCCGTCAGCGTTTTTCATAACACGGAACAATTCGCCCTTCGCCTCGAACCCCACACCCGGAATATCTGACAGCTTGACGTAGCTGTCCTTGACCGGTATGCCGTCAGCAAATCCACCGAACGGCTGAAAGACTCCTGGATAGGATTCGTTGCCACCTAGCCCCAAACCCGCTGCGATGTTCAACGACATCTGGTGGCCTCCATGCGGAATACAGCGGGCTGGCGACCATCCGTGGTCCTTCAGCATTCCCAAAATTCGGAGGTATTCGACCAATCCGTAGCTCAACGCGCAGCCGAACTGCAGGATGTCGCGATCCGGCCGCAGTTGCGCATAGCGAATGAGATTTCGCGCGTCTTGCAACAAGAATAGGTTTTTTCCCGTCGCCATTGGCCCCGCATAATGATTCGCCTGCCTGGCTTGCAGCTCAGAGTCCAGCGGATCACCCGGCTCCTCAAACCAACGAAGCCGGTACGGGACGAGCGCCTTCGCATAAGCGATAGCATGCTCCAAATCAAAGCGCCCGTTCGCATCCACCGCCAATTGGTCAGAACTCTTCGCGACCTTGAGTACCGCTTCTATGCGTCGCAAGTCTTCCGAAAGCGGCGCTCCACCGATCTTCATCTTCACCACGGAATAGCCAAGATCGAGATACCCTTGCATCACCTTCTGCAGTGCTGACAAATCCTTGGCCGGATAGTAGTAACCGCCTGCCGCATAGACGAAGACTTTGTCGTCGAAGACTCCTCCGCGAAAACGGTCTGCGAGTAACCGGAAAAGAGGCAGCCCGGCGATCTTCGCCACGGCGTACCACACCGCCATATCCAGCACCCCTACCGCAACCGATCTTTCGCCGCGTCCTCCTGGTTTCTCATTCCGCCTGACTACGTCCCAGACTCGCACCGGATCCAGGTTTTCGCCGCTTTCGTCGACCGGCGTTTCAGGCCCTGCAGCCTTAAGCCGCGGAATGAATCGCTCGCGCAGCAGTTCGCTTGGTGCGTATCTGCCGTTCGAACTGAATCCGAAACCAACCACCGGCTTGCCCTGGCGAACCACATCCGTAACCAGCGCGAGGACACTCACGGTCATTTGGCTGAAATCAATGTAAGCGTTTCGAATTTCCGATTTGATGGGCACTACGGTTTCGCGGACATCTATAATCCTCACCACTCCGCCTTCCCGACAAAAACCTATCTTGCTCGGGCTCGCTGCAGTAAGGGTCGCAGTCCCCGGATATCCTTTACCCGTTCCAGGTCGAACACACTCTCAACGAGCTTCGCGCATTGTGTCGCTCCCAGGACCGGTGTTATCAAGTCGCGGGCCTTCGCAACAATTTCCTCACGCGTCATGGGGTTCTTGGGCGTACCCCGCACACTATCAACCCGTTGTGTGAGGTGCGTCCCATCCGTCAGTTGGATCTCCGCAATCGCCACGCGCAAAGGCATCACGCGCTCTAATTGCTCATCAGGAATCAGTTTCACCTTTTCGCGTTCCCGGAGCGTCGCCACATCCTTCATGCGTCCTTTGTCGTGCGCCGAATGGAACGTAACCGTCTTATCCATCAGCATCACTGCGGCCATGTGCTGCAGGCAGATGTCCGGAATCTCGCGGTTGTTCACGATCGCCGCCTCGTCCGTCGCCAGCTGCACCGATACCTGTTGCACTTCATTCGAATGGAAGTCGCGCTGCTCGCGCAGGATTTCGAGGGCGTCCAGAGCCGCCTGGATTGGCGAACCTACCGGCCATTTCTTGATGTTCGTTCGCAGGATTTCATAACGCTCGCCTAGTTGTTCGATCAGTGCTGCCGGATCAGCATGCGGGTTGTATGCTTGAAGAAATTATCCTTCCCCGACAAGATGTCCTCGACGCCCGTCCATCCCGCTTGGACAACCAACGCAGATGTGACTCCGCTGCGCGCCGTCATGCCGCCGAAGTGGAATGCTTTCTGGATGTGGTCGGTGTCGCGGTTCCATGCGCCAAGGCCGGAGGATTGATGGGCCGTATATCCCAGAAGAAATCGCATCTGCTCTGCGTTCAACCTCGCGGCGCTGCCGGCGGCCGCTGCCGCGCCGAAAAGTGGCGAGATGCTGTGAGTGCTCCAGTGGCTCTCCGCTTCAAACTGCTGCCCAGAGTCATTGTGAAGCGCGGTCCAACGTCGTAGCCGAGGGTCACGGCGCGCAGGAAGTGTGCCCCGCTGATTCCGAACCGCTCCCCAGCCGCAAGCGCAGCGGGCACGACCGCACACCCCGGATGTGATTGTGATGGCGCGTGGGAGTCGTCGGTCTCGTCGGCATGGGCCAGCATCCCATTCGTCAGTGCCGCCTCGATCGGGCCGCATACAATTTTCGAGGCAACTACCGTTGCGACCTCCTTGCCGCCATACGCGCCGGCGAACTGCAGCGCCGCGCGTCCGGGCGGCAGCTCCGAACCCGAAATCATCGCCGCCACGGTATCCAGGATGTGTTGCTTCGTTTTCTCGATCACTTCGTCCGGCAGCTCGCGGCCACTCGCTTCGCTCATATATAAGCTGAGTTTGTCCATGACCGCGCTCATGCCTTGCCCAGTCAAATCCGGGCTGGGAAATGGTTCGACTAACGCCATTCCGGGCGGAATGGCCGCACTTGCGACCGCTAGACCTGCGAGTTCGAATAGCTTGCGCCGGGAGAGAATTGCCCGGTGGTCCTCTGCTGGTAGGTATTTGCTTAGTTGATCTCTCATGCTTTCCCCTTCCTGGGGCACCCCGCTATGGCTTTAACCTGTTCAAAAGTGGTCGCGCGAAATCGGTCCTCGTGATGAGACTATGTCACCAGCAAAGTCATATTCCTGAAAACAGTATTAAATCTCTTTAACTCGGCCAGACATTTGCTTATCCACACTGCCTCCCGAACCCCGATTCCCGGAGTGTGGTCCTAGTCACTGTAGGTAGCGATTTTCGGGGTGGCTCATGTGTCTCAACGTGCGAGGGCTAACCTCGACAGTTGTTCTTTTACAGGATCCTGTTCGGAATGCTCACTTATGCAGCTGGCGTCCGGTATCATCGCACACGTGTGGTCCGACCTCGTTGCCGGTTACTGCACGTTTAGAGATCGAGCAATAGGTGGGCTCCCGGCGGTGATTGATAGCTCCTTTCGGACTGATCTACTGGATTGTGCCCGAGTCGTTGGTAGCTTGGAAACAAACCAGAAACGGGGTTCTGGGAGGCTGGCAAGACAGCGCACGTGGCGTCACTCGGCGGTGTACGCCATAACTAGACGAAGTAGGTGGCATTCACCCCAAAGCTTTCGGTCCAACTTCGGTCCAATTCAAGAGCAGGGTCAATGGCCTTAAAGTCCCGTAAGCGACACCAGATGCGGCACTTAGATGTTTTCTCCCGCCTTTTTCGGGACCAGGAGGTCGATGGTTCAAATCCATTCGCCCCGACCACTTACCTTATTCCTTTCAAGCCATTGCAGCCATTTCTAAAACGGGCGCGGATTCGCGTTTCGCTCCATTCGGTCCAATTGAGCGCTTTTTTGACGAAGACTGCTTCCGGGCTTGGGTTTCCACCTTCCGTCCAAAAAGTGCGTTGAACCCACTGGCCGCGAAATGTACTCCCGTAGCATGGCCGCCATCGAAGGATGAAGGTCCACTTCCCGTTCACCGTTTGCGGTTTTCAGGAAGTCGTGCACTTCCGAACCCCAAGCCTTCTCAACGATCTTGACGGTGGAGCAATCCGGGGACGAGTTGTGGGTTGAGAACCGAGACCGTGGGAGGTAGGGGTGTGGGGGCGTGCTTGCTACTGGAACCGGTCAGTGACCGTTCCGCTTGTCAGTCTGTTGTGTGTCGAAAGGGATTGTGGAATTAGAACGTTCGGTGAGCTATTCGTATCTCAAAGCGACCATCGGATCGACACGCATTGCACGCCACGCGGGAATATAACACGCTGCCATGGCCACTGCCGAAAATAAGATAGCGACTCCGAGGAATGTTGAGGTGTCGGTTGCCTTGATCCCAAAGAGAAGGTTTGTCATCAAGCGGGTTAAAGCCCAGGAGCCTGCTAGGCCCACTGCAACACCAACAAGAGTAAGACCTGAGCCTTCCTTTATGATCAAACACAATACGCTGGCGCGCAGAGCTCCGAGGGCCATCCGGATTCCTATTTCAGCAGTTTTTTGACGGACAGAGTATGCGAGCAGTGCGTACAACCCTACCAGGGAGAAGACCAGAGCGATACCAGAAAACGACGATAGGAGCGTCGTCTGAAAGCGCCGCTCTTCGGTTGCTTCGGAGACAAGCTGGTCCATGGTCCGAGTGTCGGCGACCGCCAAGGCGGGGTCGAGCACGCTTAATTCCCTGCGAACGGCGGCAGTAATCGTTTCCGGTTTCGTGGTTGTCCGAATAACAATCGATGCCGTTGGGAAGGTCGATTGCCAGAATGGCAGGTAAGCTTGTGGCCGCGGCTTCTCTTCCAGGCTTGCATTGCGGATGTCATCAACAACGCCAACGATGGTCCACCACGTCGGTTGAGCGGCGCCATCAATAAAGTGGAAGCGCTTCCCCAACGAACTTTGGCCCGGGAAATATCTCTCTGCGAATGTCCGGCTGACAATAGCCACATTCGGATGGCCTGCGGAATCGATATCTGTGAAATACCGCCCTTCAAGAAGGCGAATCCCCATTGCCGCAAAATAGTGGGGCGTAACGGACCTCGTTTGGAAAAAAACCTTCTCGTCAAAATTGTGCCCCTCTACCGCCAGCCAGCTGAGGCCTTCCGAGTGTCCGAGAGGCAAGTTCGTCACTGCCCCGGCTGCTTGTACGCCCGGCAAGACACTGATCCTGTCGAGCAGGTCCCGGTAAAAGGCGATCTGGCGCTCGGGTTGGTATCTTGCGTCGAGGGAAAGGCTCACGGTAACCGTCGAATGTGGGTCGAAGCCTTTTTCGACGGACAGCACTTTGACGAGACTGCGGATGAGCAGCCCGGATCCCGTTAGCAACACAACTGTCAACGCTACCTGGGCAACGATTAGTCCCTGGCGAAACCGGCTTCGCGTGCCTTTGACGCTTCTATTTCCCGTTTGAGTCAGGACTTGGGCAGGATCGCAACGCGAAACGGCCAACGCAGGAAACAAACCGAACAACAGGCTTGTCAAGATGGAAATGCTCAGCGCGAAGAGCAGAACTCGCACGTCAACGGATGTTTCCTCCAACCGCGGAATGTTCCCGGGATCGAGTCGCACGAGAACGCGAATCGAGGCGAATGCCAACAGGACTCCCAACGTCCCCCCAGAAATACCTAGAAAAAGAGATTCGGCGAGAAGCTGGCGAAGCAAGCGTGCCCGCCCCGCACCGAGGGCGGTCCTCACTCCCATTTCACGAATTCGAGCGCTACCACGCACCATCGCCAATCCTGCAACGTTGCTGCAAGCAATCAACAACAAAAGTCCTACAGCCCCCATCAGAAGCAGGAGCGCGTGTCGCGAACCAGCGGTGACGGAATCGAACAAGGGCTGGACTTGCGCCCCGAACCCGCGATCCTTTGGCGGGCGCAGCAAATCAATGCTCGCCATGAGCGAACTCATCTCTGCCTGTGCCTGCTCCACGGAAACGCCCGGACGCAATCGGCCAATGGCGTCTCCAGCGCTGTCTTCGCGATTGGCCTTTTGCTCGGCTGGCATAGCCCAGGGGATCCAAATGTCGGTTACCTTGGGCGCATCGAGTACATCCGTGGCTCGCGGAAACGCAAAGCCAGCGGGCATAACGCCAATGATCCGATAAGGTCTCGCATCGAGGAGAAGTGTCTTGCCCAAAACGCCCCTCTCCGCTCCGAATCGTTCTCGCCACAAACTGTGGCTGATTACTGCGACTTGCTCGTGTCCGGGTCCGTCGTCCTCGGAATTAACCGTGCGTCCCAACTCTGGCGCCACTCCCATCGTCTCGAAGAAGCTTCCTGTAACCCTTGCTCCACCCAAGGCGTCCGCGCGCCCATCCGCCGCAACATTGAATTTTGCAGTGCCAAATAAAGCGAGGCTCACGAATGAGCGGTTCTGCTTTTGCAGGTCGAAGAAGTCTGCATTCATCGGTGTCAGATATTCGATAGGTAGTTGAAATCGCGGATTGGGCGACCATAGATATACAAGGCGATCGGGATGCGGGTAGGGCAGCGAACGTATCAGAACGGCATTGATTAAGCTAAAGACTGTCGTGCTGGCACCGATGCCGAGGACCAGTGTGAGAACGGCGACGGCGGTGAAGCCGGGAGACTTGCGCATAGTCCGCAACCCGTACCGCAAATCCTGAATCAGGTCTTGAATCCAGTTAACTCGGCGCGCGTCGCGACACTCTTCTTTTACCTTCTCCCCGCCGCCCAGGTCTAGCCGCGCACGGCGGTGCGCCTCTTCTTGCGTCATCCCCTGCACGACGTATTCCTCGGTTTTTCGTGCGAGGTGGTCGCGCAGCTCGTCGTCCAATTCCTGGTCCGCCTGCGCCCAGTGAAACAATGACCGGAGCCGCAGGGGAATCGTGAACAGCCAATGTTCCGGTCGCATACTCCGACCCTCCTCTACTCATACCTCAAAGCGACCATCGGATCGACGCTCATTGCCCGCCGCGCTGGAATGTAGGTGCCAACGAGCGCGACTCCACCCAGCAGCAGCGACAAGGCAGCGAAGGTGAGGGGATCGTAAGGTCGAACGCCGTACAGCAGGCCGGCCAGCAACCGTGTGAGGCCCAAGGCCAGAATGATGCCCGCAACCAGGCCAATCAAGGTGGGACGCAGCCCCTCCCGGAGCACCAGCCCCAAAACGTCGCGCCGGGTGGCGCCGAGAGCCGAGCGGATGCCGAGCTCATGCGTGCGGCGACTGATCGAATAAGAAATCACCCCGTAGATGCCGATGCCGGCCAGAAGCAGAGCGATGGCGGCGAAGATGCCCAGCACGGAGGCGGAGACGTGCTGGCGCCAGATTGACTCGGAAATGACCTCCTGCATGGTTCGCAACTGTATCACTGGCTGATCGCTGTCGACCTGCTGCACCGCCTGGCGCACGGCCATGGCCACGTCGAGCGGGTCCGACACCGTGCGGATGGCGAAGGTCACCAGGAAGGAAGCAAACGGGTGCTGAGCGTAGGGCTCGTACAACTCCGGCTGCGCCTGCGATTCAACCGAGTCCTGTTTAGAGTCCGCAACCACGCCCACGATCGTGGCGGACGCGCCTTTCGGGCAGACGCCGGGCAGTTGTTGGATGAGGGCGTCCTCTCCGGGCCAGTAGAGGCGCGCCATCGCCTGATTGACGATCCGAACGCAGGGAGCGTCAATCCGATTTTCGGCCTCGGTGAAATCGCGTCCCTCGACGAGGCGCGTGCCCATGGCCTGAAAGTACTCCGGACTGACGCCGCGTCCGGCTACCAGGACGGTGCTGCCAGGACCGCCAGGGGAGTTCGGCGGGGAGGGAAATGCGAGCGAGACATGGAATCCCGTGAACGGCAGGTTGTTCGCCATTCCCGCAGACTTTACGCCCGGAATGTCCCGGATACGTGCCAACACGCCGCGGTAGAAGTCGGCAGACTGCGGGGGCGAATACTTGTAGTTCATCAGCGGCACGCGTACGGTCAGGAGGTGATCGGGATCGAATCCCGTTGGAGTGGCGGCCAGCTGCCGGAAGCTTTGAACCATCAAGCCCGCCCCGACGAGCAGCACCAGGGCGAGCGCGATTTCGCAGGTCAGCAGCGCGCTCTGCAGACGCGTTCCGCGAGCGCCGGCCGCAGCTCTTCCGTGCTCCTTCAGCCACTCGCTGATGTCGATGCGCGAAGCCCTCAAAGCCGGCAGCAATCCGACGCCGATTCCGGTGAGCAGGGAGAGGGCCGCAGCAAAGCCAAAAACCGCCAGGTTCATCGAAATGTGGTGCAGCGCCTGGGTCTCAACCAGGTTGTACTGCGGAACCAGACTGACGATCACGGCGAGGCCCGAGCGCGCCAGCATCACGCCGCCGACGCCGGCTGCAGCCGCAAGCAGCACACTTTCCACCACCAGTTGCCGGACCAATCTCGGCCGACCAGCGCCCAGCGCGGCACGAACCGCTATTTCGCCCTGACGCGCCGTGCCCCGAGCGAGCAGCATGCTCGCCACATTCGCGCAGACGATCATCAGCATGAAAGCCACCGCGCCGAGGAGCGCGAAGATCGCCTCACGGAGCATTCCCCGAACCTCCGGACTCCTGAAGGGAACTACGGGAGCGCTCCACCCGGAGTTTGTCTTGGGGTACTGTACCGCGAGGCGCGCTGCGACGGTGTCCATGACGGCCTGAGCCTGCCGGAGCGTAACGCCTCGATTCAGGCGCGCGACCACGCTCAGCCTGCGATCCTCATGGTTCGCTCGGTCCGCCGCGCTGAATGTCAGCGGAGTCCACATCTGCGTGTTGGCTGCCGGAAACTCAAAGTCCGCTGGAGCGATTCCAATAACCCAGTACAACTTGCCGTCGAGCGCAAGCGCCTTCCCAAGGATCCGGGGATTAGACGCAAAGTGACTTCGCCAGTACTGATGGCTCAGGATCACCGCCTGAGTCTCGTTCGGAGCGAACGTACGGCCGCGGAAGGCGTTGACGCCCAGCACTTGAAACAGGTTCGGTGTCACCGGCGACGCCCAGACTTCGTCCGGGTCGCCGCCGCCGGTCAGCGCGTGAAATTCCCACGACTGATACGCAGCGACTCCTGTGAACACCGGGGCCTGTGCTTGCCAGTCTGTGAAGTCTCCGGCGGACACTTCGTTGATCTCACCGGGCGCCGTCGTGGGGCCCTTTTCAGTGATCGCCACAAGTTCGGCGGACCTCGCATAAGGCGCCGAATGGAGCAGCACGGTGTCGACCACGCTGAAGATGGCGGTCGTGGCGCCGATGCCGAGGGCGAGGGTGATGATCGCAACCGAGGTGAATCCCGGGCTCTTGCGCAACATGCGGAGGCCGAAACGAAGATCTTGCGCGAGATCCTGCAGCCAATTCATTTTGCGCATATCCCGGCACCTTTTGTTTGTTCGACTCCGCCCATTTCAAGCAGCGCGATCCGCCGCGCCGCTTGCGCCGCCATTCCCTTGGCGACGTATTCCTCAGTTTTCTGTTCGATGTGATCCCAGAGTTCCTCCTCCAGTTCCTGGTCAACCTTTCTTTGGCGAAATAACGACCTCAACCGAAGAGGAAACATGTACAGCCAATGTTCAGGTCGCACGACACGACCCTCCTTCACTCATGTCTCAATGCAACCATGGGATCAACGCGCATGGCCCTCCGCGCGGGCAAGTAGCTCGCGGCGAGCGCGACCGCCGCCAACAACAGCGAAGCGGCGGAGTAGGTCAGCGGATCAAGGGGCGGCACGCCAATGAGCAAATTGCCGACGAGCCGGGCCATTGCGGCCGCGGCGAGAACTCCCGCAATAACGCCAACGCCTACGATGGCGAGTGCCTGAGCAAAAATCATTTTCAAGGTTTGAAATGGCTGAGCACCGAGCGCCATACGGATGCCGATCTCGTGAGTGCGCTGGCTCGCCGCGTAGGAGATCACGCCGTAGACGCCGACGACGGCGAGAAGCAGCCCGAGAGTTCCCAAGGCACCAGCCAGGGCCGCCACAAATCGGAACAGTAGGAAACCATTCCAAGTGTCGAGCGCGTCGGTCATGGTTTGCACGTCGAAAACCGGCATGGCAGGCTCGAGAGAGTGGATCAGGCTGATCATTTCCCGCGCCAGCGCTTCGGGAGCGGCTGCGGTGCGGGCTTGAAGAGTCGCAATGGGATGAATGTGCTGGGCGAGTGGGACGTAGAAGAAGGGATGGATTTCCGTGAGGTCGTCAAGACCGCTGGAGGCCCCCCGGCTATTTTTGACTACGCCAATGATTTCCACGGAGTGGCTCGGATCATGGGTGGTGCTGAAGCGCCGGCCGATGGGATCCTGGCCGCGCCAGAAGCCATCGGCCATGGATTGGTTGACGATGGCTACAAATTGCGAGTCCCGAGTGTCGGAGTTGCGGAAATCTCGGCCACTAAGCAACGGGATGCGCATCGTCTGGAAATAATCCGGTGTGACAGCGTTGTAGCCCGCGAAAGGAATTCCCTCGTTTGGAGGGGCTTCATAGCCATCAACCTTCAGTCCGGCAGCGTAATCGTAATAACCCATGGGCACCGCGGCGGCGAGGCTGGCGGATTGAACGCCCGGGATGGCGTGGGCCCGGTCGAGAAGAGTCTGGAAGAAGCTGCGGGCATGAGTTTCGTCATAACCTGCTTCGTGCGGATCAATGGACAGATTCAGAACATGCGTGGGATCGAAGCCGAGGTCCGAGTGCTGAATGTTTTCGAGACTACGCGTGAAAAGGCCAGCCACAATCAGCAACATGAGCGAGCCGCCGACTTGCGCGGAGACGAGCGCGCTACGCAGACGATGGCCGCTAACACTGAAGGTGCGTCCCCCCTCATGAAGGACTTTGTTCACGTCGCCACGCGCAGTGCGAAGTGCCGGAACCGGTCCGACGAGCAAAGTAGTCAAAGCAGCGGCAGCCAAAGCGTAAAGGAATACGCGCCAGTCAAAACGAAAATCGAGCACGATGGGGAGCGCCGTGTGGAACGAGATGGAGCTGAACGAGCGGCTGCCGCCGACTCCGAGAATGATTCCGGCGGCGCAGCCCAGTGCGGCGAGCAGAAGGCTCTCGGTGAGCAACTGGCGGATGAGCCGGCCGCGCGTCGCTCCCAGGGCCGCTCGCATGGTGACTTCGCGCTGGCGCGCCGCCGCGCGGACCAGGCAAAGGCTGGCGATGTTCATACAGGCGAGGACAAGGATGGAAGCCGCGAGAATCAGAAACAACGCGCTCGCAAGAGCCAGTATGCGCGGACCAGCGGGGCCGAGCGACATGCTAACCGGGCCAAGTTGGATGGCGCGAAGCGTGAGCCAAGCATCCGCTTTCGCATTTTGCAGAGTCAGGCGCTGTGAGACCACTTGCATGGCTGAATCGGCTTGCTGCAGGTTGGCGTCTGGTTTTAACCGTGCAACCAGCGTGAACCTTGGTTCACGCGCGGTGAGAAAGTCGTTCGACGCGTCTCCCAGCACCGCTGCCATTCCCACAGGCAGATAGCCTTGCGTGTCGAGCAAGGCATTAAGGCCATGGAAACTCTCCGGGGCGACGCCGATGATGGTTACCGGCTGGCCGTTGACGGAGGCTTTCTTGCCGACAATGCCAGGGTCGGCATTGAACCGCGATTTCCAGTAGGAGTAACTCAGAACAAGAACGGGACCGGCGCCGGCGACTTGTCCTTCCGAGGGAAGCATGAAACGCCCGAGGGCAGGCTTGATGTCTATGAGGTCGAAGAAATTACTAGCCACGTAGAACGCCCACATCGGCTGGCTCTTGCCGTCCACGCTCAGACCGTCCATCTGATACATCTGCAATGCGGAGACGTCCGAAAAAACATCCCGCGTCTCTTTGCGAATCTCGAGATAGTCCGGGTAGGAAAACGTCGTGCCAGTGCCGCCATCCTTCCCGGTAGACGCTAGAAAAACCATCTGCTTCGGGTGGCTGAGGGGGAGAGGCCGAAGAACAAGACAATCCACCAGGCTGAAGATCGCGGTGTTTGCGCCGATTCCGAGCGCCAGTGTCAACAGGGCGACCGCTGTGAACCCGGGAGATTTCCGCAATACGCGCAGACCAAACTGCAAATCCTGTACGAAGTCCTGAATCAGATTTACACGCCGCGCGTCGCGGCATTTCTCTTTGGTCTGCTCGATACCACCTAGGTCCAGTCGCGCGCGACGGTGTGCCTCTTCTCGCGTCATCCCTTGTGCGACGTATTCCTCGGTTTTTCGTGCGAGGTGGTCGCGCAGCTCGTCGTCCAATTCCTGGTCCGCCTGCGCCCAGTGAAACAATGACCGGAGCCGCAGGGGAATCGTGAACAGCCAATGCTCCGGTCGCATTCTCCGGCCCTCCTCTACTCCTATGAAAATAGCCGCGTATCTCATTGAAAAGATTGGCTCAACAGTGAGCGGCTATTTTCATCCTTCGTTGTGGCTCTCCGAGAGCCATGAGTTACTCGTACCTCAGCGCGACCATAGGATCGACTCGCGACGCCCGCCGCGCTGGCAGAAACGCAGCAAGCAGTGCGATTGCAACCAAGGAGATCGTTGCTCCCATGAGCAGCGAAATGTCCGTCGGCTTGATGCCGTAGAGCATTCCGTAGATCTCCGAAGACAGCAAACGGGCGGCCACAAGAGCGCCGCCGACACCTATCGCAACGCCGCAGAGGATGACTACGAGCGTTTGGCGCAACACGAGTATTCGGACATCCCTTCGCTGAGCTCCCATAGCCATGCGAATGCCGAACTCATTCGTTCGGCGTGAGACGCCATAGGCAACAACCCCGTAGAGCCCAATCGCTGCGATTAGGCAAGCCAACACCCCGAATACTGACGACAACAATGCAGTCAGGCGCTCCTGGGAAATCATGCCATTGATGACCGTGTCAAAGGGTTGCATCTCCTGAATTTGCAAAATCTTGTCGCTTGCCCTTACTTCCGTCCTTACGATACCTGCCAATAATTGCGTATTGAGATTGGCGCGAACGAGAAAACTGTCGCCCTCCCGAGCCGGCAAATACACCATCGGCCATACCCTCTCGCGAACTCCATAATGCTTGGCATCACGGACCAGACCGACAATTTCGCGAACGATTTCCGGTTCAAAGTCGAGTTTGATGCGCTGTCCGATAGCGGATTCTGAACCGAAATAGTGGCGGGCAAAGCTCTCGTTGACCACAGCTACCGGGGGCTTCTCGGCCTGATCTTGGAAGTTCAAATAGCGACCCTGTAAAAGGCCCAAGCCAATAGCCTCGAAGAATCCAGGTCCCGCCGATATCAACCCCACGTCATTATCTTTTCCAGGCGATGGGTTCCCAATTACATCAACACTACCCGACCAGCCGCCGTCCCCGTACATGCTACCCGACGAATAGCTTGCAACGATCACACCGGGATGCGATTCCAAGCGCTGTTTAATTTCTGCACAAGCTTGACGAAGACGGTCCTGGGAAGTTCCCTTCGGGTGAGAGAGGTCGAACGTGACGACGTTTTCGGCGTGGAAGCCGAGGTCGCTGCTCTTGAGATTGTGCAAGGTTTTAACAAACAATCCAGCGCCAACCAACAAGGGCAAGGAGAGAGCGAGTTGACCAGCGACGAGAAGTCTTCCCCGCCAGCCTGACCCAATTACACGCTGGCCACCATGCAAGCTCATCTCGAGTTTTTCTCTGGAAGCGCGCAGTGCCGGGCCAAGCCCAAATAGTATGGCCGTCGCAACGGCAACCCCGCCTGTAAAGCCAAACACGGCAAAATCCGGCCGGAGATTAAACGCTACGGGCAGCGAAGATGGAGGAAGCAGAGAAACTAGTAGGCGTGTGCCCCAGGCCGACAAGAGTACGGCGACCAAGCAACCGGAGAGCGCCAGGGTCAAATTCTCTGTGAACAATTGCCAGGCAATCCGCGTACGGCTGGCACCGAGAGCTAGGCGGACCACGATCTCACGGTGACGGGCGGCGTTGCGCGCCAATATTAGGTTGGCTATGTTCGCACAGGAAATCAGAAGTACGACGGCGGCAACGCCAAACAGAACTAGCAGCGGTTTCTCATATTTGCGTCCCGTGGTCGCAAGGCCTGAGGCGGCGGGACGAACAGTAATATGCTGGGCTGCGAGCATCTGTTTGAAGCGCGGCGAAGCAGTGGGTAGGAGCGCATCAGCAACATGCGCGCGGAATGCAGCCTCGAACATGGCCTGAGCCCGTCCTGGGTCAACTCCGTCATGTAGCCGTACAAGGAGGCGCAGCCAATTGAGGTTCGGGTCCGGTCGCCATCCTCGATCAGCGCCCGCAGCGGTCGCGGGCACCCACATGTCTACTGAGACCTCCGGTTCGATTCCGGTGAACCCGGGCCTGGCGATGCCAACGACCGTATAGGGCGTCTCGTCATAAAAAATTGTCCTACCGAGAACCGATGCGTCGGATTGGAAGCGGCTCTTCCAGAACGTATAACTCAAGACTGCAACGTGATTCCCTCCCAGGACGTTATCGTCTTGCGGTTCGAGGACGCGACCCACAATTGGCCCAACGTTTAGAACAGAAAAGAAATTACCCGAAACGGCCTCTCCCGCAACACGCTGATCGGAAACTCCGTTGAGTCCAAATTTGCGCGCCCCAACAACTTCTGTGGCGAAGACTTCGCCCCAAGCGGAGGCTGTTTTGGCGAATTGCTGAAAGAGCGGATAGGAGTAGCTAAATTCGCCAGCGAAGTCGCCTTCCGAAGAGGCGCGCATTACATGAAAGATTTCCTTAGGATCGTTGACCGCCAGCGGCGTCCACAGAGACACGTGGAGGAGCGTAAATATCGCAGTGTTGGCACCGATGCCGAGAGCAAGCGTCAGGATAGCGACCGCCGTGAAGCTGGGAGATTTGCGCAACATGCGCAGACCAATGTGCAAATCCTGGACGAAATTCTGAATCCAGGTGACACGGCGTGCGTCGCGGCATTGCTCTTTGGTCTGCTCGACACCGCCTAGGTCGAGCCACGCCCGCCGCCTCGCTTCCGCTGGTGCCATCCCTCGTGCAACGTATTCCTCGGTTTTTCGTTCGAGGTGGTCGCGCAGCTCGTCGTCCAATTCCTGGTCCGCCTGCGCCCAGCGAAACAACGACCGCAGCCGCAGGGGAATCGTGAACAGCCAATGCTCCGGTCGCATTCTCCGGCCCTCCTTCACTCGTACCTCAGGGCAACCATGGGATCGACACGCATAGCGCGGCGGGCGGGTAAATACCCCGCCACCAGCGCCACCGCCGACAGCACTCCCACCGCTACCGCCATCGTGTATGTGTCCTGCGCCGCCATGCCAAACAACAAGCTCTGCAACAAACGCACTGAGCCCAGCGCCACTCCCACCCCAATCGCCACGCCCACGACCAGGATCAGTAGTACTTCGCGCAACACAAGTCTCAAGATTGATCCCGGCTGCGCCCCCAGCGCCATCCGCACCCCAAATTCCGTCTGCCGCTGCGTCACCAGATAGCTCACCGCCCCAAACAGCCCCATCATCGCCAGCAACAACCCCAGCATTCCAAAAAATCCAGATACTGCGGCCAACAGCCGCTCCTGCACGAGATCGTCACCCACTTGACCAGCAAGCGTACGAAAGTTCAGAGGAATGTCCTTACTCACCTCTGCCGCAGCCCTCCGTACGGGTTCAATCAGCATCTCGGGCGCGACAGTCGTTCGAAGCACGAACTCTTCAACAGATACGCGTGAAGGTATCTGGGCCGCGGGAAAGAACACTGTCGGCGGAACAACTTCTCGCACTCGTTCGTATTTGGAGTCCTTCACCACACCTACAATTTCTACTTGTTCCGGTTCGTCTCCCCACCGGAAATGTCTTCCCAGTACGTTCCCGCCTGGAAAGAATTTGCGCACTGCCGTCTCGTTCACGATCGCCACATGTGCGGAATTCTTCGAATCGTGTTCATCGAAGTCGCGCCCCTGCAGGAGAGGGCTGCGCAATACCGCGAAATAACCAGGACTCACGAAGTTGAGGTAAATGGATGCCTCATCGCCTGTGGGCGCATTGGGAGCATCTGTGTGAATGATTTGAAGCCAATTGTCATCACCAATGGGTGTTGTAAACGCACGGGCCGTCGAAAGGACGCCCGGAAGTGCACGCAGCCTCGGCTCGATCTCTTCATAAATCGCTGTTCGCTTTTCAGGTCCTGCCTTCGCCGTGTCTACCGCGAACCACGGTGGCGTCGCGCTGACCACCAAAACATTGCTACGGTCGAAACCTAGGTCAAGAGTCACCAGCTTCACAAAACTGCGGAGCAGCAGGCCACCTCCGATCAACAGCACGAGCGTAAGCGCTACCTGCCCGGCCACAATCCATCGGCCTGCTCCTAATCCCCGTGCATCTCCGGCGCAGGCCCTAGCCTTCATCGCCTCAATCAGCGCGATCCTCGTCGAACGAAATGCGGGCAACAGCCCAACCAGAATCGCCGTGAGAACCGCAGACAGCGCCGTGAATACCAGCACCCTTGCGTTGATGGAAAGATCGAGAAAGACGTCGTTTTCTGCAGTAGCTAATTGCCGCACCAGTAGCGCGCCGCTCCACTTTGCAAACAGCACCCCAAGTCCGGCCCCCACAAACGAGAGCAGCACAGATTCTGTGAGCAGTTGACGAATCAACCGGCCCCGCCCCGCTCCAAGGGCTTTGCGGACGGCGATCTCCTTTCCACGGGCTGTGCCCCTCGCCAGCATCAGGCTTACGATATTCGCGCACGCGATGAGCATCACCACCGCGACGATGACCATCAGCACGCGCAACGCCTGCCCAAACTCGCCGCGCAGTTCTGAAGTTCCCACACCCGCCGGAACGCTTACCAGTTTTGCCCTCAGGAATCGCCGTTGACCTTCTGCATCCCAGCCCGGTAGCGCCGCATTCATCACTCCGGGCGAAAGTGCTTCTAGCCGTGCATTCAGTTGCACTGGTGTTATTCCCGGTTTGACGCGGCCCATGATGCTCAGCCACCAGCGCGAGCGGCTCTCTGTGTTTCGCTTATCGAAGAGCGCGCTCGCGCAGATCGGCACAGCCACGTCAAACTTCTTCCCTACCTCGACGCCGTAGAAGCGCGGCGCGCTGACACCGATCACCTCGAACGGTTGCCCGTACAAGGACAGCGTCCTGCCCAGTACGTTCCTCTCGCGACCAAAATTTGTCTCCCAGAATCCATAACTCAACACCGCAACGGGAGCGCAGCCCGGTCGGTCATCCGCAGCTGCAATCAACCGGCCTTCTGCTGCATTCACTCCGAGCGTGGTGAAGTAGTTCCCACTCACGAACAAGCCCTGCACCGCTCGAACGTTGCCGCTCCACTCCAGCGTGAATGGTTTCGAACGGCTCCAGGCAAACACTCCCGCGAAGGCCTCCTCCTGATCACGCACGCCTTCCCACAGAGCATTCGTGAAACCATCGCGGGCTTTGTCCTCGGGCTCCTGACGCAGAAGCAGCACCAGCTCTTGCGGATTTCCTACCGGCAACAGCCGCAGCAGCACCGCGTCCATCATGCTGAAAATGGTGGTAGTGGCGCCGATGCCGAGCGCGAGCGTGACAAGAGCAACAGCGGTGAAGCCGGGAGATTTGCGCAATATGCGCAAACCAAAGTGCAAATCCTGTACGAAGTCCTGAATCAGATTTACACGCCGCGCGTCGCGGCATTTCTCTTTCGTCTGCTCGATACCGCCCAGGTCGAGTCGCGCCCGCCGCCGCGCTTCCTCTGGTGCCATCCCTTTTGCGACGTATTCGTCGGTTTTTCGTTCGACGTGGTCGCGCAGCTCGTCGTCCAGTTCCTGGTCGGCCTGCGCCCCGCGAAACAACGACCGCAGTCTTAGGGGAATCGTGAACAGCCAATGTTCCGGTCGCATTCTCCGGCCCTCCCTCACTCCTATGAAAATAGCTGCCTATCGCGTTGAAAACAAAGCATAGGTGCCTGGGTCCATTTTCATCCTTCGTTGTGGCTCTCCGAGAGCCATGAGTTACTCCTATGAAAATAGCTGCCTATCGCGTTGAAAACAAAGCATAGGTGCCTGGGTCCATTTTCATCCTTCGTTGTGGCTCTCCGAGAGCCATGAGTTACTCGTAACGCAGCGCCGCCATCGGATCCACACGCATTGCCCGCCGCGCCGGCAAGTACCCAGCCAGGAACCCTGCAGCGGAGAGAAGACCAATCGCTGCGACCATGGTTAGGGGATCGCGTGCGGTGAGACCGAAAAGCATCTTCTGGAGGAATCCGACGGTTAGCAGGGAAGTGAACGCGCCAGCCGTCACGCCACCCCCTAGAACCACCGCGACATCCTTCATCACCAGACTCAGAATGGAAGCAGGCCTAGCGCCAAGCGCCATGCGCACACCGAATTCGGCGCGTCGCATGGTTACCAGATAACCGAGCGCCCCGTAGAGACCGATCATCGCCAGCAGCAAAGCAAGGCCGCCGAAAAACGTCGAGAGCGTGGCGAGAAGACGATCCTGGACAAGGGAGTCGCCTACCTGCGCGGCTAAAGAGTGAAAATCCAAAGAGATGCGTTTGTTCACCTGACGCACGGCATCCTGGACCGAGGGGATCAGCGCGGAGGGAGACCTCTCGGCGCGAAGTTCAAAATTCTCGCTGTCTGCGGCTTCCGGGATCTGGGAGGCCGGAAAAAACGCTTGGGAGTAGGTTTCCTCGCGCAGGGATTCGTACTTCGAGTCTCGAACAACGCCGACAATCTGCATGGCGGGAGCCTTCTTGGCTGGGCTGTCGTTTGTACGTATAGATTGGCCTAGCGCGGGTGAGCGCGGGAAGAATTTGTGGGCGAAGGTTTGGTTGACAATGACTACAGGTGCGGAACTGACGGTATCCCCGCGATTGAAGTTGCGTCCTTCGAGAAGCGGCGTGCGTAAAGCAGGAAAGTAACCTGCAGAGATGAAATTGAAATAGACCAGGGCGTCCTCTCCGTGTGGGGCGTCCGGCGCATCCACCTGAATGCGCTGATTCCACTCGAAATTACTCACCGGTGTGCGGACCGATCTGCCTACGGCCACCACCCCCGGAATTGCCCCGAGGCGGCTCTCGATATCGTCGAAGACCGCATTCTGGCTGGCCGGTGGGATTTCTGCAGATTTCAGGTTGGCGTTCACCAGCAGCACGTCCCTCCGGTCAAATCCCAAGTCCAGTGTGGCGAGCTTGAAGAAGCTATGCAGGAACAACCCCGAGGTGACCAGCAATAGCAAGGAAAGAGCTACCTGGGATGCCACGATCCATTTGCCGGGGCGAAGCCTCCCGCGACGTTCGCTACCCTCGGCTAGGCTGCCGCCTTTCATCGCCGAGGTTAAGGAAACACGAGTGGACCGAAAGGCAGGCAAGAGGCCGAAGAGCAACCCGGTTAATACGGCGACAGCGGTCGTAAAGCTAAGGATTCGCCAATCGAGCGACAGATCCAGGAAAATCTTATGGTTCGCCGTGGAAATGTAACGCACCAGCAGTCGAGTTCCCCAACGCGCGAACAGGATGCCCAGCAATGCGCCGGCTGTGGAAAGCAATAGGCATTCGGTCAGAAGCTGTCGGATCAGGCGCCAGCGTGAAGCGCCGAGGGCTTTGCGCACTGCGAACTCCTTCTGGCGAGCAGCGGCGCGCGCAAGCATGAGGCTGGCGATATTCGCGCAGGCAATCAGCAAGACCAGCCCGACGACCGCCATCAGGATATAGAGCGGCTGCGAAAATTGCTTGCGCATGGAGGAAGTTCCGGAAGCAGCCGGGACGGCCACTAAAGTGCGCCTGCGAAACCGTTGTTGCCCATCGAGGTCCCAGTCCTCCGGCACGGCTGCCGAAAACACCTGGGGGGAGAGCACGGTGAGCCGCGCCTCGAGTTGCTCCTGGGAGAGACCGGGCTTGATGCGCCCCATGATGTTGAGCCACCACCAAGAGCGCTGTTCCAGCCGGGATGCTTTTCCATCGAAAACGCCGGCAGCACAGACCGGCACGGCAACATCGAATTTGCTTCCGACGTCTACGCCGTAAAAGCCCGAGGCGCTGACTCCGATGATCTGAAAGATGTGATTGTTCAAGGGGAGCGTGCTGCCGATGGCGCTCTGTTCACCGCCGAAATGCTCCTGCCAAAAGCCGAAGCTTAAGACGGCGGTCGGAGGGCAACCACGCTGATCATCCGACCCGGAGAAAAGCCGCCCGGCCGCGGGGCGAACGCCTAACGTGTTGAAAAAGTCTCCGCTTGCATAGATCCCGTTGACATCGTGAACCGCGCCGCCCTGGGCAAGATTGAATTGCCAGGCACTCCAAGAAAACGTATCGAAAAAAACGTCTTGCTGGTCGCGTAGTTGTTCCCACAAGGGGTTGGTGAAACTCGAAACGGCTGGTCCAGCGCGCGAAGGGTCATTTCTGAGTATCTGGACCAGCTCCCCGGGCTCAGCTACGGGCAAAAGCCGCAGCATCACCGTGTCAATCAAGCCAAAGATGGCGGTGTTGGCTCCGATGCCGAGGGCCAGCGAGAGAACAGCCACCGCCGTAACCAGAGGCGTACGCCTGAGAATACGCAGCGCGTAGCGGCTGTCTTGTATAAGGACTTGCACCAGGTTTCCGCCGCCGGTTTCGCGGCACTCTTCCCTGAATTTTTCATGCCCGCCGAACTCGATGCGCGCCCGCCGCTCCGCTTCCGCGCGAGTCAGGCCCGAATGCTCCAGGTCATCGGCGCGGTTTTGCACGTGTGCGCGCAGCTCCTCGTCCGTATCGTTCTCGATGCGCCCGCGGTTGACCAGCGCAGTGACGAGAGAGCGAAGCGAAGACAGCAGGCTCATATTTCCTCGGGTTGCGTGTTGAGCGCAGACGCGATCGCCGCGGCGAGGCGGTTCCAGCCGTCGGCTTGCTGGCGCAGGCGCTTGCGCCCGGCGGGGGTCAGCTCATAAAACTTGGCGCGCCGATTGTTGTCGGAGGTGCCCCAGCTGGCCTTGAGCAGACCCTGCCGGACCAGCCGAAACAGGGCCGGGTAAAGTGCGCCTTGCTCGACGAGCAGCGCCCCCTGGGAGATTTGTTCGATGCGAAGCAGAACGCCGTAACCGTGGAGCGGGCCGAGAGAAACGGCCTTGAGAATCAAAAGATCCAGCGTCCCGGGAAGGATTTGCGCTTGTGATGGCATCCCGCCTCCTAAGTGGCTTAGGAGGATACGCCACGCTCTCCTAAGTTGTCAAGGAGAGGGTTGCCTTGGCCAGCGGTGCGGCGTGAAACAATGTGCTTAGAACCGCCCGCCAACCTGTCATTGCTGGGGCGGTTTTTCTGTGGGCCATGTGTTTTTCAGGCTTTCGTAAGACCGGAGTTCTCGCCTGGTCGGGAAGGGCAGCCGGAGGCTTGTCAGCGGTTCGTGAGGGACACTCAGTGTTTTGTCGACTTGGGCGCGTCGAAGGTCATGCTGCGCAGGATGCCCTCGCCTTCTTTGACGAAAATGACCTGATTCGACTTGATATCCTTGAGTGTTTCAACAAGCCCGCTCGGCCAGCGGATTTCGAGCAGCTCGACTTTTTCCGCTTTTCCGATTCCAAAATGCACGCGCAAATCGTTTTGCGAAAAATACCCGCCGCCGCTGCGCACTTCGTCGATTTGCGAATGCTCATGCTTATCTTCGGGCGGATGCGTCACGCACTTGATGCGCGCCCCAATGCCGCTGCGGTTCGATTTTGTCCCGATGGTCTTGATCTTGATCCAATTGCCGCGTGTCGCGGAATCACAGCGCAGAAGCTGGGGAAAATCGTTCACCGTATTTACGACCACGTCGAGGTCGCCGTCATTGTCAAAGTCTCCGAAAGCACAGCCGCGCGCTGCGACGAGCGTCGATATGCCCGGCCCGGCATCGTAGGAAACGTCATCGAAACGGCCGTTGCGTAGATTCTTGTAGAGCAGCTTGCGCTGCGGGTATCCCGCCTCGGTTTTCAGCTGCGCCACCTCCGGGTACACGTGCCCGTTGCAAATCAGAATGTCCGCCCAGCCGTCGTTCTCCATATCGAAAAACCCGCAGCCCCATCCCAGATATTGCGTGTGCTTGCCGAGCCCTCCCTGAAACGTCGCGTCTTCAAAATTCGCGCCGCCGAGGTTGTGATAGAGCGAAGGCGTGTCACCGGCGAAATTGGTTTTCACCAGATCGAGATTGCCGTCGAGGTCGTAATCCGCAGCGGAAATTCCCATGCCCGCTTGCGGCTTGCCGTCGGCGCTCAGCGCGCAACCGGCTTCTAGGGCGATGTCGGTGAATGTCCCGTTCTTTTTGTTCTGATAAAGTGCGCTGGCGGTCGAGTCATTGGCCACATAAATATCCGGCCAGCCGTCGTTGTCGAGATCAGCGGTCAGCACCCCCAAGCCGTAAGTCCCGCCGGCCTGCAAAATTCCCGACTTTTCGCTGACGTCGCTGAACGTGCCGTTCCCGTTGTTGCGATACAGAATGTTTTTCCCGCCGAGCAATCCCGGCGGCCCGCACGCCACCATGATTCCCTTGTACAGGCACGGCCCCGATTCCGGCACCGGCGCCGTTTTCAAGTCCATGTCAATGTAATTCGCCACAAACAGGTCCAGGTGCCCGTCGCGGTCATAGTCGACGAACGCGCAGCCGGTGTTCCACCGCTTGCCCGTGCCCGCGACCCCGGCTTTCTCGCTGACATCGCTGAACGTGCCATTCCCGTTGTTGTGATACAGCACGTTTTTCCCGAAGTAGGTGACGAACAAATCGTCGAAGCCGTCGTTGTCGTAGTCGCCGATGCAAACTCCCTGGCCCCATCCTGAATGCACCAGTCCGGCCTTGGCCGTCACGTCGGTAAACGTTCCGTCGCGATTGTTCTTGAAAAGATGATTGGTCGGTTCTTGTCCAGCGGGAAACCCTTCCAGGCGCGTGCCGTTCACCAGAAAAATGTCGAGCCAGCCGTCGTTGTCGTAATCATAGAAAGCCACGCCGCACCCGGTCGTCTCGAGAAGGTATTTGTTCTTGTGCTCGCCGCCGTAGATGGTTTTTGCAGTGAGTCCGGATTCCCTGGCCACATCCACAAAGGTGACGCCCAGATCTTGAGCCGGTCTCGCGGAAGCCAGCGGCGTAGCTCTGGGATTCTCGAACGATGCGCCAACCGATGTGCGCGCCCATGCCCGCCGCCTGGGCACCGGCAGCGCCAGCGTCAAAACTCTTTCAAACGGAAGCACCAGCGCGGACCGGCAAAGCGAGCGGAGAAATTTGCGGCGTGTGGAAGCCAATCGGACCGGACCTTTCCTGAAGAAGGGCGTGCGGGAATCCCGCCCTTTCTTTTATAGTAAGGCCCGCTTGTCATTGCAAGTTCAGGACTCCGGGGAGCGAAAGAATGGAAATCTCGCGCGAGTTTTCTTACTGCCCGCAAAGAAAGTCTTGGAATAAATGGTCAAAACCAGTTTTTGCTTGCATGATGGCTATCCTGGGCATCACCGCCGCGGCCCCGGCTGCCCGGAGCCAGCAACAACAGAAAGAAGTGTCTCCGCCTATGGAGCTCTCGCGCACCGTGCGCCCCTGGGAATTTCTGCCCATCACCGGGACACGGGCGGCCCTGTTCGGAAACGAAGCCGGCGGGATGGAGGCGTGGGTCTATCCGCTGAAGATCTTCCGCGAATTTCATCTGCATTTCCTCACCGAAGGCCGGGTTCTTTCCGGCGAAACACTCGCCAGAACGCTCACCGTGCGTCCGGAATCCGCGACCATTCTCTACGCCGGCGACACCTTCACCGTGCGCGAGACTCTTTTCGTTCCGGTGGACGCGCAAGGCGCAATCATTGTTCTGAATGTGGAAACCGAGCAGCCTCTCGAAATCGAGGCCGCGTTCCATCGCGACTTCCAACTCGAGTGGCCGGCGGCGCTCGGAGCCGCTTACATCGATTGGAGCGCACCGCAACACGCGTTTTATTTTGGGGAAGAGCAAAGAAAATTCGCTGCGTTTGTCGGTTCGCCCACGGCGGCGGATCCCCAGCGGGAGTTTCAGACCAATTATTCCGAATCCCAGAGCAGTTCCTTTCGCCTTGGCGCCACGGAAAAAGGCAAAGAGACAAAACTCATCGTTGTCGCCGCCTCGATGGAAGGCCGCCCCGCGGCGGAAAAAATGTACCAGCATTTGACCGCAGACTACCCCGCACTGCTCGAAGAATCCCGGAAATACTACCAGGACTATCTCGCGCGCACGGTCAGCCTTGAGCTTCCCGACGCGCAATTGCAGCAGGCTTACGATTGGGCGCGCATCAGCGAGTTCCAGGGACGGGTCAGCAATCCTTATCTCGGCACCGGGCTTGTTGCCGGCTACCGCACTTCGGGCGAGTCCCAGCGCCCGGGCTTCGCCTGGTTTTTCGGCCGCGATTCCTTCTGGACCGCGCTCGCCCTGGACGCCGCCGGCGATTTTTCCACGGTGCGTACCGCTCTGGCATTCATCAGCAAATTCCAGCGCGACGACGGCAAGATCCCGCACGAAATTTCGCAGGGCGCCACTTTTGTCGACTGGTTCAAGGGCTATCCGTATCCCTACGCCTCCGCCGATGCCACGCCACTCTACCTCATTGCCATGAACGATTACGTGGTCGAAAGCGGCGACACCGCGTTCGCCAAAGAAAACTGGGCGAGCCTGTGGAAAGCCTACGAGTTCCTGCGCTCCACCTACGACGAGCACGGTTTTCCGAAAAACCTGGGCGTCGGGCACGGCTGGGTCGAAGGCGGCCCGCTGCTCCCGGTCAAAACCGAGCTGTATCAGACCGGGCTCGGCATCGAGGCGCTCGGCGCGCTCGCGAATCTTGCCCATCTCACGGGCCGGGAAGACGCGAGCAAGGAACTAGCCAAGAAATTCGCCGAGCAACGGCCGCTCGTGAACGACACTTTCTGGCTTGCCGATAAAAAGCGCTTCGCTTTTGCGCTGGACCAAGACAATCGCCCCGTGGACGAACCGAGCGTGCTCGCGACCGTGCCGATGTGGTTCGGCTTGCTCGACCAAGGGAAAGCCGACGCCATGATCACCGAGCTCGGCGATCTCGATCAGCAGGCGGACTGGGGCATGCGCATCATCTCGGCCCGCTCGCCGAGGTTCAGCGGCGGCGGCTACCACTTCGGCTCGGTGTGGCCGCTGTTTACCGGCTGGGCTTCGGTGGGCGAGTATCGGTACCACCGCGCGTTTCCCGCTTACGAAAATTTGCGCGCCAACGCGCTGCTCGCGCTTGACGGCTCGCTCGGCCATGTCACCGAGGTTCTCTCCGGCGATTCCTACCAGTCGCTTTCCACCAGCTCGCCCCACCAGATCTGGTCCGCCGCGATGGTCGTGAGCCCGCTGCTGCGCGGCCTTTTTGGCTTGCAAACCGAGGTTGCCGCGGGAACGCTCACCTTTGCGCCGCATGTTCCCGCCGAATGGACCTCGTTCGCCATCCGCAACGTCCCTGTCGGTTCGGCAAAGCTCGACTTGCACTACGCCAAAGACATCGACGGCATCACGTTGGAAGTCAGAGCTCCGGAGGGAGCTTCTGGCCAGGTTTCCATCGACTTCCAGCCCGCCATCAGCCTGCGTGCCAAAGTCCTCGGCGTCACGCTCAACGGTCGCGCAGCAGAGTTTCATGTCGAGACGAGTAGCGTCGACCAGCATGTCCTCGTGCGCATTCCCCTGTCCACCGGACCACACTCGTTGCGCATACGCCTCCAAGACGATTTTGGACTCACCTACCATTCCACCTTGCCCGTTCTCGGAGCCAGTTCCGAGGGCCTGCGGATCGTGTCCGAGACTTGGTCACCCTCCCGCGATCGCCTCACGCTCGGCGTGTCCGGCCTCGCGAGGCGCCAGTACCGCCTCTCCGCCTGGAACGCCTCACAGATTGTCTTCGTCTCCGGTGCCCAGCTCTCAAAAGGGCCCGCTGGGAGAACTGATCTTGTCGTGGAGTTTCCGGCGAACGGAGCCGAGCTCGTCGCCCATCGGACGATTTCCATTCAATTCGCCCCCGAGTCCAAGGAGCACTAACCCGGGGGCTACGAGAAGAAAGATTCTTCGCGACCATCAGAACAACCCGGGCTGCAATTCCATGGCTCGCGCTTCAGATGCTCCGCGAACTTTCCGGTCGGTTGGTTCATGGCAATTTGCCGATAGCCCGCCCTAGCCTATAATGAAATTCGTCGCTCGGTTTGTTTCAGGAAGCCCCGGGCGACGCGAGCTCGCCGTGAAAAGTCTTGCCGAGTATCTCGAACTTTCCGCAAAGGCGCATGGCCACCTCTGCGCCGGGCAAGTTCTCGGCGTGCGCCTGGCGATGCTCGGCTTGCGGGAACTCGGAATCGACGATCCCGTCGCCGAACGCAAGCGGCTGGTCACCTACGTCGAGATCGACCGCTGCGTCACCGATGCCGTGGCGGTTGTGGCCCATTGTCGGCTGGGCAAGCGCGCGCTGAAATTCCGCGACTGGGGCAAAGTCGCCGCTACGTTTGTGGATTTGCAAACGGGCCGCGCCATTCGCATCGCCGCGAAAGAATCCTCCAAGCAGGCCGCCCGCGAAATGTTCCCCGAGGTTGACAAAGAAGCAGGCCAGCAAAAAGCCTACGCGCAGCTTCCCGATGAAGTCTTGTTCGACAAGCAATGGGTGAAGGTGGAAGTGCCGCCGGAAGATTTGCCGGGCTTCCAAGGCGCCCGCGTCGTTTGCGCCCAGTGCGGCGAGGGCATTAACTTCAAGCGTGAAGTCGTTGTCGGCGGCCGCACGCTCTGCCGCTTTTGCGCCGGCGAACGTTACTACCAGCGGGCGGACTGAGGTTTAGCGCAAGGAGACGACGCGGCGTTCGGGTTCGCGAGGTTTTTCATGCTGGCCCAGGTTTTTTGGCGGTTCCACCTTGAGCATGCGGAGGACCGCGGGCGCGATGAGCGCCAGGAAAATGCACAAGAGCAGCAGACCGGCCACGCCTTCCAGTGTTCCCATGACCGTGCGATAAAGCTCCAAGGTCCAGAATTCTTGCGTTAACGCCGCTTGCAAAGCCGGCTTGTTCCAGTCGGCAGCTGAAATATATTCCTGAAGGGGCCTAACCCGAGTTCCACTTGAAATGCCCACAACGACGATCGCGAAGCGGATGTACTTTTCGAAACCACCGCGGACAACAGGGTCCACGACAAAGCGCCGCAAGATGGCGTCCATCGCTTCTCGGGAAAGCCAGGCGAGCGTGGCCGACAAAACCAGGGCAAGCACGAAGGAAGCGGCAAACAAGGCAATAAACATCGGAGGACTCCCGGGCCTAAATACGATTTTGCGTCACCTGATTATTGCGCACACCAGTGGACGCCCCAACGAAAATCCGCGGTATGTTTCCAAAGCACAAGCTTCTCCAAGCACGACACTGTGCTTAGGAAGCGTTCGCGACCTTTGCTTCTGCGTTAAAATGATTCTTTCATGCTGAACCTTCCCCCGATCACCCTGCGGCTGCGCAGTTTCAAGCTGATCGATCGCGTCGCTCTGGCCTTTCTGCTTCTCTGCGCGATCCTGTTCGGCACCGCCTGCGGACTGCTTTTCGTTTACGTCGGCGATTTGCCGGAGATTCGCGCGCTCGAAACCTACCGCCCCAATGTGGTCACGGAAATCTATGCGGATGACGGCCAGCTGGTGGGCAGTTTCGCGTTGCAGCGCCGCATCCTGATGACTTACGAGCAGTGTCCCAAAGTCCTCTACAACGCGGTCACGGCCATTGAAGACCAGCACTTTGAGCAGCACTGGGGTATCGACTTCCCGCGCATCTTCACCGCGGCGCTGCGCCACCTTACCAGAGGCCGCCGCGCCGGCGGCGCCAGCACCATCACCATGCAGCTTGCCGGCAATCTGTTTCTGGACCGCAGCGACATCAGCTTCCGCCGCAAAGCAGAAGAAACGCTCCTCGCGCTGCAGATCGAGCGTCGCTATAGCAAGCCGCAAATCTTCACCATGTATGCGAACCAGGTGTACCTGGCGCACGGCGATTACGGATTCGCCGCCGCCTCACAGTTTTATTTCGGCAAACCGGTCACCGATTTAACCCTTCCGGAGGCGGCGTTGCTCGCGGGCATGATCAACGGCCCGAAATATTCTCCCTTGCTGAATCCGGAGGCCGCATTGGCGCGGCGTAATCTGGTGCTGCATCGCATGGAAGAAGAAGGAAAAATCACTCCGGCAGAGGAAGCCGCTGCCGTGAAGTCGCGGCTCGGCCTACACGTGCAGTATCCGCGCAACGACCTCGCGCCCTATTTTTTCGAAGAGCTTCGGAAATATCTCGAAGCCACGTATGGAACCGCGGCGGTTCACGAGCGCGGCTTGCGCATTTACACGACGCTGAACGTCCACATGCAGCAGGTCGCCAACCAGGCGTTGCGCGACGGGCTGCACGCCTATGAGCGACGCCACGGGTGGAAAGGGAATCTGCCGAACGTCCTGCGCGACAATCTCGGTAGGCTCGACACCTATGAAGACGAGGATTGGCGCCACGCCATTGAAAAAGGGAGTTACGTTACCGGACTCGTGCTGAGCGTCGGCGATCGCGACACGGTCATCAAAATCGGGCCTTACCGTGCCATTCTGTCGCCGAGCGATTTTGCCTGGACCGGCCGCAGGAAGCCTTCGGAATTGCTGAAGGTGGGCGACCTGGCGCAGTTCTCGATTCAGGAATTGCGCGGTACCACGGCGCGCGTGCAACTGGAACAGCAACCCGGGCCGCAGGGCGCGCTACTGTCGATCGACAACTCGACCGGCGAAATCAAAGCCATGGTTGGTGGTTATAGTTTTGAAGATTCCAAATTCAACCGGGCAACCCAGGCGCTCAGGCAGGTCGGCAGCTCTTTCAAGATTTATGTGTACGCGGACGCTCTGGAGAGGGGCGCGTCGCCCTTTGACACGATTGTGGATCTGCCGTACACCACCATCAGCGGCGGACAGCCTTACACACCGCACAATTACGATGAAAAATTTGAGGGCACGATCACGCTGCGGCGTGCGCTGGCCGGCTCGCGCAACGTCCCGGCCGTGAAGCTCGCGGAAAAACTGGGCGTCAACTCCGTCGTGGACACGGCGCGGCGTTTCGGCATCACCACGCCGCTGCCGCCTTATTTGCCGCTGGCCCTGGGAGCGGCGGACATGAAACTGCTCGAGCACGTTGCCGCCTTCACGGTGTTTCCCGACGATGGCATCCGCATCGATCCGTACATGATCCGGCGGGTGACCAGCTACGATGGCGCGCTGCTGGAAGAAGCACATCCGGAAGTACATGACGTCGTCTCACCGGAGGTCGCGCGCAGCATGACCGCTATGCTCGAAGACGTCATCAAGTTCGGCACGGGCGTGGCCGGGAAAGCGCTGGGGCGGCCTGCCGCGGGAAAGACCGGCACCACGCAGGATTACACCGATGCCTGGTTCATAGGATACACGCCACAGATTACCGCCGGTGTGTGGGTGGGCTTCGATGACAAGCAAATTTCCCTCGGCAAGCGCGAGACCGGCGCGCGCGCGGCGCTGCCGATCTGGCTCGAATTTATGCAAGGCGCCCTCGCGGGAACTCCCGTTGCGGATTTCCCGAATGTGGTTCCGCTCGAACAGCTGGCGGGCGGGCATCAGCTGCAGTTGGATACTCCCGATACCGCCCCCACCGAAGACGAGCCGGCCCAGCCGAAGGAAAAGCCGCCTGCGGTAGTTCCAGCGACCAAGACGGGAACGGCGGGTCGAACCGGCGCCGACCCGCCGCCTTAAATGAAACCGACGGCTTTAACTTCACGCTAAGCACCGCTTTTTCGAAAGGGATCCCATCCGCCAGCTGTGAGCAGCTGCTCGCGGCCATTTTCATCGCGCAAGACCAGCTTGGATTGTTTTGTGATGGTCCCGATCGGCGTGAGAGGTATGCCTTGGAAGGCGCGCGGCAGTAGTTTTCTCTTGCGCAACGGGACGGTGAAGAGCAATTCATAGTCGTCTCCGCCATGCAAAGCGAGGCGCAAGGGATCCAGACCGTGCTTGCGGGCCATGTCCGCGTTTTGCAAGCGTGGGAGCGTTCGACTTTCAAGGCGGGCCCCCACCCCACTTGCCGCGCACAGACGCCATAGATCGCTCGAGAGGCCATCGGAAAGGTCCATCATCGAGCTGGCTAGCCGTTTCTCGCGAACCCACTGCCCCAGGGCCAGCCGCGGCTCCGGGTAAAGGTGCTTCTTCGTAAGAAGATTCTTCGGATTGCCGCGCCGGCGACTCTGTCTGAGGACGGCAAGCCCTAGTTCGGCTTCCCCCAAACGCCCGCTTACATAGATTAGCTCCCCCGGGCCAGCTCCAGAGCGAACCACCGCGCGGCCGGTTGGCACGTCGCCGACAACCGTAACATTCATGGAAATCTCCCGGCGGCGGGTGGTGTCTCCGCCGGCCAAAACACATCCGAACTTCCGCGAAGCGCGCCGGAGGCCGGCCAAAAACTCGTCAAGCCAGCGACCGGTGTGGCTGTCCGGGAGCGCGAGGCTTAGGAGGAAGCAGCGGGGAACCCCACCCATTGCGGCGATGTCGCTCACCGCCCGCGCAAGGCATTTCCAGCCGAGAGAATCGGGAGGTTGCTCTTCCTGGAGAAAATGGGTTCCTTCGAGGAACCAGTCGCAAGTGAGGATCATTTCATGGCTTGCCCGAGGGCGAAAAAGCGCGGCGTCGTCTCCCATGCCGAGGCGCACTTCCGGCGAGACCTCGCCGCGACGGCGGAACGCCCTGTCAATCTTGTCAATCAGGTCGCTTTCGCGCACGGTCATGACCAAAACTAAAAGCGAAAATCCTTGCCTTTTTCCTTGCGTTGCTCGCCGTTCTGCGTTGCCTTACAAGGACATAGCGTTATAGCGTACTTCTGTCCTTTTTGGGCCGGAATCGGCTCGAGCCGTCACGTCGAAGGCGTACCGGGGTACCTGTCCTTTGGTACAGGAAACTGGTTGGCACAGCCTGTCCGGACTGGTACTAAAATCGGGTTGACTGAGCCCTCCTCAGAACCTAGTATGGACCTGGTCGCGAACCAGCTCCCTCGGTTCAGATTGAGACCGGTTTCTGCGGGCTTAGGGTGAGTCGCCCGCAAATGGTGAGTACAAAAGGCCCCAAGGGCCTCTGGGTGAGCATGAGACGCAAGAGCTATACATTTTTTATAGCATCCACGCCGGGGAAACTCCGAAAGGTAGTAGTACCAGCCTACCTAATACACGGCGTCGCCATTCTCGCCCTGATTGGCGCCATCAGCGTCACTGCGGCCGTGGCGTCGTACTCGCGGATGCTTTGGAAAGTCGGAAATTACAACGCCGTTCGCCACGAATTGGAAGCCAGAACCCAGCAGTACCGCCAGCTGCAAGCCACCGTCAATGACGCCAACCAGCGCCTCGATTCTCTGCAATCTCTCGCAACCGAAGTAGCTATGACCTACGGTGTACTGCGGTATCATCCGGCGGCGTTCGATCAGAGCGACAACCCGGCGGACTCGCAGGATGCGTTTGACCGCTCCATCGAGCAGTACACCTTTCTGAAGCGCAACGCGGCGATGATCGCCGTGGCGAGCGGCGGATTGCAATTGCTCTCGCCTCACAAACTTGCCGATTCCTCCTACACTCCTTCGATTTGGCCGGTGATGGGGCACATCACGGATAGCTTCGGCGAGCGGCTGGACCCCTTCAGCGGCGAGGGCGCGTTTCACACGGGCGTCGATGTCGCGTCCGACTACGGCGCGCCGGTGCACGCGACCGCGGACGGCGTCGTGGTCATCGCGGAGAATCACGCGGGCTACGGCCGGCTGGTAGTGATCGATCATGGATTTGGAATCACCACCTGGTACGCGCATCTTTCGGCGTTTTCGGCGGTCGTGGGGGCCCGGATCAAACGGGGTGAGGTCGTAGGGTACACCGGCATTAGCGGGCGATCGACCGGACCTCACGTGCACTACGAGGTGAGAATGAACAATGCGCCGGTTAACCCGTGGCGGTACATGAAGTCAGGTCCGGCGGGCGACTAGGGATTCCGAAACAAAGCGTGAAGTGGATGCGGGCTTTAGCCCGCTTTTTTTATTTTGAGCGTTCGCCAAAAGACTTGGAAGCAGCGGCAATTTCTTGCTTCGCTAGCGCCTCGCGTCCAAGCGGTAGGAAACTCCTGCTAGGTATGACCGCCTTTCTTGGCATGAGCCGTATCGCCGGGCTTGGCAGGAACGGCGCTCCCTGAACCAGCAGCGGAGCGTCTTGCTGATTCCAGAAATGCTCGTGAGATTTCAAACGCGAGCCGGACCGACTTGGTGTCGCCGCGGTCCAGTTTCGAGACATCCGCGCCTTTGAGAAGCGCCAGGTAAGCCTCGCGCAACGCAGGGTTCAGCTGCTGCCGGGTCTTGGCGTCATTCAACCCGGCTTGCGCCAGCGACAGAATGCCATTCAACAGATCGGCGAGTCGGCGCGTGGTTTCCTCCGACGTACTTTCTCCCTCGGCCACAACGCGCAGGCCGTCGTTCTCCGGTTTTCCGACAATGGTGATCCACTCGAGCTGATCCAACATGGCAGACAGTTGCGGCGAGCGAAGGCCGCCCGGAGCTTGTGAGGACAGGGCCTCCCCGGCCGCGGCTTCCTGGCGAATCACGGCGAAGATCGGCGAACCGGCAAGGCGTTCAAAACGCGCCCGCCATTCCGCGATCTCATCGCTAGGTTTCTTGGCGCTCAGAATTTGGCCCAGATTCGGACGATCTGTGAGAGCGATGCGATCGTTGCTGAGGAAAACAAAAGTTATCTTTTTTGTGCCGCCGCTCTCCGGAACTTCGAAAATCTCGCGCCCGCCGGGTCTCTCCGTGGTGCCGGACTTGCGGGCCAGCGCGGAGATTTTCTGCTGATCGAATCTTCCCTCCGCGACCGCGAAGAATGTGGAATCCTGGTCGGTTTTCTGAAACGCCATAGCGAGGCGGTCGAGATCGCGCTCGTAGTCGAAGCCAGTCTCGTTCAAAAATTTCGTGTAATCCTCATCGGCTTGCGGCGGTGGCGCCCAGGTGTAGAGTTCCATCAGGAACGGAGCCGAGCGCAGTTCGCCAAGGTCGGCGAAGAGGATCGCGCTCGAGTCGGCCGGCATCAGGTCGAGCAAATCACCGCGCTCGGAGGAACCGCCCGGGCTGTATCGCTGGTAGGTATAGAAGGCCGCGGCAGTCCCGAAAAGCAGACCAGCCGCCAAGGCCATCCATTCTCGCTTGTTGAGTTTCATTTGCCCGGATCTGCTCCCCAGGCTCGTGATTCTCGCATGAGTCGGCGGTCCACGATGCAAGAATCCTATCGGGAACCGGCTCGAGAGCTCCTTCGAAGAATCGAATCCTACGAAGAATCTTACGGGCAGGAGACGGCTCTCCGTTCTCCCGAGAACTTATGCTAAATTATAGATTGGAAACAAGATAGTCCCTTGCTAAGCCGGGCATGGAGGGAGAGAATTTCCGCCATACTGGCGACGGACGTGCTTGCATTGAGAGTCCACCTCTTGCAATTCTCATACCTCTTCTGGTAGACTTGCTCGGTTTGAGTGGCGCTGGCGTAGCTCAGCTGGTAGAGCATCTGATTTGTAATCAGAGGGTCGGGGGTTCAATTCCCTCCGCCAGCTCCAGCGGAATTTTTCTGGGGGAGCGAGGCGGAACGAAATCTGGCGGCGAAAGCGAGAGGGCTGGTGTCTCTTGACACGAGTCCTATTTGTGTTTTTGCGTTGAACGTCTGGAAGTCATTGCGGAAAAAGTTCGGAACCCCGTGGTTCGCGTCCGAAAAGTTTGCGGGACGGGTGGGTGAGTGGCTAAAACCAGCAGACTGTAAATCTGCCGCTCCTTGCGGGCTACGAAGGTTCGAATCCTTCCCCGTCCACCAGGCTCTCGTCGTGGGGGCTAGCAGGAATCGCAGGCAAGCGATGTTCACTGGCGGTCTGATGCGCGGCGGAGGTGCCGCTCGGGAAGCGCGCGCCGCGGAAAACACTTTTGACGTATCGAGGATGAAGCAGGCGAAAACAGCGCGAAACGGGTTCGGCCTGGGTAGCTCAGTTGGTAGAGCGCGTCCTTGGTAAGGACGAGGTCACCGGTTCAATCCCGGTCCCAGGCTCCAGAACTTGGCGGTGGCTGACGCCGGGGAATGGTGGGGGGCTTGAGCGGGGGTAACTCAACGGTAGAGTCTCACTCTTCCAAGGTGATGGTTGCGGGTTCAAATCCCGTCCCCCGCTCCAAAAGTTTGCAGTGTCGCGCCGCTTCGGCTTAGAGGCAGGCGCAGAAGGCGAAGGACATGGCCAAGGAGAAATTCGAGCGCAGCAAGCCGCACGTGAACATCGGGACGATCGGGCACATCGATCATGGCAAGACCACTTTGACGGCGGCGATCACCAAAGTGCTCAGCAAGCATAACCCGAAGGTGCAGTTCCGGGCGTTTGACACCATTGACAACGCGCCGGAAGAGCGCGAGCGCGGGATCACCATCGCGGTGTCGCACGTGGAGTACGAGACGGCCAACCGGCACTACGCGCACATGGACTGCCCGGGGCACGCGGACTACATCAAGAACATGATCACCGGTGCGGCGCAGATGGACGGGGCGATTCTGGTGGTGGCCGCGACCGATGGGCCGATGCCGCAGACGCGGGAGCACATTCTGCTGGCCCGGCAGGTGGGGGTGCCGGCGATCGTGGTGTTTCTGAACAAGTGCGACATGGTGGAAGACGCGGAACTACTGGAACTTGTGGAATTGGAAGTTCGCGAGCTTTTGAAGAGTTATCAATTTCCGGGAGACAAGATTCCGGTGATCAAGGGTTCGGCGCTGCAGGCCTTGAACGGCGATGCCAAGTGGGAGAAGACCATCGACGAATTGATGGACGCGGTGGATAAGAACGTGCCGTTGCCGGTGCGCGACGTGGACAAGTCGTTTGCCATGCCGATTGAAGATATTTTTTCGATCAGCGGGCGGGGCACGGTGGTGACCGGGCGGGTGGAGCGCGGCAAGGTGAAGGTGGGGGAGGAAGTGGAGATTGTGGGGTTTCGCGCGACGCAGAAGAAGGTGGTGACGGGCGTGGAGATGTTCCGCAAGTTGTTGGACGAAGGGATAGCGGGGGACAACGTGGGATTGCTGCTGCGCGGCACGGAAAAGGATGACGTGGAGCGCGGGCAGGTGGTGTGCAAGCCGGGCAGCATCACGCCGCACACGAAGTTCAAGGCGGAAGCGTATGTGTTGACGAAGGAAGAGGGCGGGCGGCACACGCCGTTTTTCACGGGCTACCGGCCGCAGTTTTACTTCCGCACGACGGACGTGACCGGGGACGTGAAGCTGCCGCAAGGCGTGGAGATGGTCATGCCGGGCGACAACGTGAGCTGCGAAGTCAGCATGATCACGCCGGTGGCTCTCGAGAAAGGCTTGCGCTTCGCGATACGCGAAGGCGGCCACACCGTCGGCGCCGGCGCCGTCACCGAAATCCTCGAGTAGG